>Ga0123357_10003342_pt1 | contig 18348 bp, 8 predicted proteins | sample TergutEmb28metaG_FD_89873 | JGI IMG/M metagenome (GOLD analysis project Ga0123357, IMG submission 89873) | Embiratermes neotenicus P4 segment gut microbial communities from Petit-Saut dam, French Guiana - Emb289 P4 | ecosystem: Host-associated > Arthropoda: Insects > Digestive system > Gut ... | reverse complement strand
TCACCTTTGAAGACTTATTTTACGTTTTTTTTTCCTACATAGTACGGGGTGTATATAAATTGCTTACTCCCCCCCCCCCCCAGGCTCGATAATCAGAGTCCCCCTACATTTATTAGTTACTTCCAGATGTCTTAACAGGGGCCCAAAATACTACCTTTTGTCAGAGGAATGAAATCCGTTCAAAATGAACCCACAACAAATTTCAGCACCCTGTATGTCTGAAGGCTCCCCTGATCCATGGGGCTCCATGCTCCGTGGGGACTGCTTAGTTCTTGCCTATGATGATGTCCGCCGTAAAACTGCTAACTGAATTTGTCACCGTAACTCTTTATACGTTTATAGGTTATGTTTCACGTCGTAATGTGTATAGGCCCTCTTCCATAAGGTACCCAGCATTTATTTTTTTTTTACTATCATTTAGTATTCCTGACTACAATTCGCCGTCCAAATTCACGCATTCCATATGATTTCATTTCGTATAAATTCATTCTGTTTTACTTGTGCACCTTCCCAATGTTCACTGAAACTTCACACAAATCGTTTCTTAATGCCACAATAAAACGTTATATACTTTATACAAAGCTAATTTGTTGAATTTAACAGGCTCATCTAGCGATGATAATTTTAGTACAGGACATCCCGTTGTGCTGAGTATAACATTAAAATGAAATAAAATATATACTTCGTCAAACACTACTGTATTATGTTTTATTGATTTACATAGTGGGCGACTAGTTTCGGCCTATGCAGGCCATCATCAGGTGTATATACCAGCATTTAAGTTTTTATAAATATTTTGGCCTGATGGTGGCCTGCGTAGGCCGAAACTAGTCGCCACTATTTAAATCAATAAAATATAATATATTTGTGTTTGACGAAGTATACATTTTATTTCACTTTAATATTAACCTTGCGAGTTGTCGACTGCACTTTTTGTTGTTATCAAAGTTTTATTATCTCTCGACAAACAGCCTTAAGTATCCACTCTTAAGGTAACTAAATTTGCGTTACTCTTGTGTTGCCCTCCGGGTCACGAAAAGAGGAATAAATTAAACTCCTCAGCAGTGATTTACAGTCCTGTTCCTTCTTATTTTTCACCACTTCTTTTATTTTTATCTCTAATTATTCTCCTACGCTTTCTACGCTTACTTCCTCTTCCCCCGAACATTATCCTTCCCTTCTCCCATTTCACTCTAGCATTATCATTCACTTTCTAGTCCTCTATCCTCCTTAACGCGGATCGTCTACACTGTGAACATAACTTCCTTGCTGCTGTCAATCTTGCCAAAAGCTCTCCGTCATATAAAAGGTCAGATGGCATTTTACGGCATCAAACCTGATCTCTGTATCCAACTCCCAACCAATTATTTCCTGGCTGGCATAACAGCCTTTCTTGTCTCCAACACATCCTGCAGTATTGTTTGTAATCAATTTGTTGAGCATAAGGAACCTTTACTGCACATACACCTCACTTTTTCATTTCATATGGAAGTATCTATGTCATTGCACAATATGAAACATCTTAGACCGTTGCGGGTTAAAATGAGGCTTCACACGTAAGTCGCGCCAAAACTTGCATGTAATTCCATTCTGTTATAATACGAGTATGTCTGCCGTCAGATTGTGCGGGGGATAAACCTCCTTGAGCGTTGGCACGCGTGGACAAAAGATGCGCAGATGAGGGAGATCTAGATCAGCAGTAGCTGCATCTGGACGGGGGTTAGGATTTGTACAGCTTTTGATTCGTCGTGTTCGATTGTGAAATGAAACTGTCTTCACACAACAGTATGAAGGCAGCAGTGACTTGCGTTTTGATTGGCGCACTAAGATAGTTGTACTGTACCAACATAACAGCTCACCCCTTTCTTCGTTCAAAACCTTATACCCTTATACGTCAGATTTATCCACGTAAAAAATAAATGCTATTCGCGTTTACTGTAACAATATGAAGGTAGAGATAAGGCACAGTTCACTCCAGAACAGGCCATGACACTCATCCCCTTCTAGTGCCGCGGTCATGGAAGAGTAGAGCTATACCTCTATCCACCCTCTGGGCCACACCGGTCCTGTAAAGGGAATACTTTACTTTTACAGGTCATGACAGCCCAGAGTAGGAGTAGAGGTATAGTTCTACCCTTTCTTTAACCCCGGTGCGGTTAATGCCAAGCCGTAGCCGCTTTACGGCCAGAAAAGATAACCGGTACCCATTGTACAGAAGGCTGGGTGGGTCCAGGGCCTGTCTGGACGGTGAGGAAAATAGGCCCCATCGGGATGCAACAACATGAAAACATAAGAAAACTGAACTTAACAAATTAAATATTATGAACCTTATTTTGTTATGGTGTGTGTTACATTGTATACCTACAAGCATTAGAGTGACTGTAACTATCCGTGATATTTCAGCCAGTAAGTTGAATGAATAGAGACTAATGAAAAAACATTCCATAACCGCGAGACACAAAAATATCCCCCCCCCCCCATTAGTAATTCAAGAATGAGTTTGGGTTCCACCCAACCTTCTGAGCTCTTTCTCTGGAGGTAAAAGCCCAAAGCATAAACTTAAGAGTGTGTACAGCCTTTCATCCCTAGATCGACACGCTAACGAAGCGGCACTGAGATCCAACAGCAATTTAATCTTTACTACACATAATATTTTACAATAAAATACCTGTATTTTAGAAAATGTCTGAAGCCACAAAAAGGCAGTCAGCGGACAGTGGACTATAAGCAATAACGTACTCTTTGTCTAATACCGTTACGTCAATAAATATATGTGGATGGAGTTTCTAGTATGCAAAGGGAAGATTAGAAATGCATACACAGTTTTTATTCAAACTTTGAAGGGAAGAGTACAACTAATATCTAAAAAGGTCTTTTAGAAGTTTGTTTCCAGGTGATTGCACTGAACTCACATCTGAAGTGACTACGATGCCCAGTGACTGAGAATAGTTTTTTAAAGGGATCTACCAGTGTATGTGCATTTTCCGAATTCTGTCACCTCAAAACAGAAGCACAGTAAGCTCTCTATACATTTTACCTTTGTACATTAGATGATGGAAAATTCCATAAGAAGAGGGTTTATTAATACCACACACCATCTTCAAACACCTACAGAACTGAACCACATACAGAAAATGGACCCGGCATATATCCCGAGTTTAGTGAGCTTGAAAAGTTGTCTTTCGTGTATTCTGTGGTTTGAGTTTCTCTGACAGCACGACATTTCTTGCCAGACTTAACGGCTGTCAACTTTTTAAATAGAAAAGTATATCATTGAGGAAGGCAAAGATTTACTTCATTAGTTAATTGTGCTGTTAAATATAGACCTAAAAATTCATAACATGTTGCCTTTCACACTTCCGGTCTAAAAACCAGTGTCTTCTCAGACTTCGCTTGAGCGCTGAGAACTATTATAAGAATTACATGGAAGAACACAGATTAACCCTTTACCTGCTAATGTGGAGAATATGGTGAGCTCCTAATAATGCTAGCAAAGGGTGGATGGGATTTAATTTGGCGTTTAAGGGGTTAAAACAGATCTGTCGCATGTGGGAGCACAAGTGAAGCGCCGTTTGAAATAAAAGACCGCCGAATTTTACGGCTGGAATAGAAAAATGGAACCGGCGGTTCTACACATGTCGTATTTCTCAGGAGTAATTTGAGGAACACTGTGTTAAGGGTATCGAAAATTCAGTAAATCTCCTCAGATTATTTGAGAATGAATCTGCTCTCCATCCGCCCCTCGAAGATGTAACCGATGTATCATACAGACCGCTCTGCTTAATTTTGTTGCTGGACTTCTTTTCTGGCGTTTGCCAGTAATGGAGAATTGTGTGACGTAGATACCAGGCCGTAAATAATCTAATCTGACTGAAGAGCACTTACAAATCAGCAAAACGTCGTTTTTTCTTTGCTTAATTATCAAGGAAAGCAAAGGCAGACAAATTACTTCAGTGCCCCAGGGCACACAAAATCGTGCTAAGAAAATGCCCACTGTCCCCACAGCGGCAGTCCGGACCATTAAAACAAGGGTCTCCAAAACCAGCTTGACTCTCTCAAGGAAGCCAAAGCTATAAAACCACTGAATCTTTATAACTCCAAATATCAACACCACTAAATTAAAGCTTGCCACTTGTCACAACCTACAGTTAGTTTCATCCATATCTCTTACAATCAAAACAGATGTGCCATCCTTCAGCCTCCTCCTTGGTACTCGATTTTCTCCTTTATCAAAATCTTTATCCACAAAATTTCTGTACGCAAATTGGCTTTTTTGCAACGCTTCTTTCAACTCTCTGGTGATTCCAAGCATTGTTGCTAAAGATGTTATGCGCTATTAGACTAGATATTTTTCTTTGCCATTTCAGAATAAACTACAATGCCGACTGGGACTCAGCAGACAGAATGAACAACTTAGTACAGTTCCTATTTTAAGTTCAACTTCATGTTCAGGCGATGAAACTCTTTGTACAAGAGGTTCTGAAGGCGCCGAAGTTCAATTATTAAAGCTTGGATTTGCTTAGCCCCTTCACAAGAGAGAGTACGTAACAAAATAGAAGCGGCTTTGTTTAAAGTCACTACTGTGTTCTGTTGTGGACATAATTTTTAGTCTCAGCGTGAAGAAATCCCCTTATCGCATGTAGGAACTTTTCATTCAATAGATTTTTTTGTGTTTAACGCCGGAGCAATGGATACTTTCTGAAGCATGTTACCTTGCACAGCCCTTCTAGAATCATCAGAAGGTATTTACTGGATTCTAAAACCCAATACGGTCAGACTTGCATATCCAAGGAATATGAAGATGAGTGCCAACGCTAATAAGTTCCTTGTTACATAACCTACCTTGCACTGTCAAGATCCACTGTATAAGATTAATATCACTTCCATCCTTTCATTTTCTCACTAAAATTAGGCGCCCATTCATTCCCTTCCGTGTCCTTTTTTACAATTTCACTCCCAGGTTTTGCTGTCTGAAAAATTCTGAGTCAGAAACATAAGTCATGAAATTCCCCAATATCACACATCTTGCTTTTCCCACCTCGTCTTTCTGAGGCCTGAGGAAAAGTGTTTTTATAGACAGTCTTACTCTCCGAACTAGCCCAATACTTGAAACATATATCGTTGCTGGATTTTATCCCTGCCTTCAGATGACTGGTTGCCATCATTCTGACAGACGAAGTGCTCGTGGCATACGGTTTCGTGTTTGCGATTGGCTGCCAGTAATGATACTGTAGTTAAGTAGTGACAAAATTCGCTTGCGTTCATATCATTATACGAGTATTGTTTCTAGTACGGCTGCAGTTAAGAAAAATGTTGAAAATCGTACAATTTAAATTTGACGGAGAGAAAAATTGTGCTATTTTTAAATAAAGGGGCTGATGCTTAAACCGTAACAAGACTTTCTCTGTTTCAAGAGACTGACATTAAGAAACGATTAGAAGCATAACGTGCACTGTAATTTAGGCGAGTACAAGGACAGTTGGGGACCGCGGTGGCACGGTGGTTGATGCGCTGTGCTACAAATCGGAAGGTCGCTGGTTCGATCCCAGCTGGTGTCATTGGAATTTTTCATTGACATAAAATCCTTCCGATCGCACTATGGCCCTGTGGTCGACTCGGCCTCTAACAGAAACGAGTATCAGGAGCATTTCCTGGGGGTAAAGGCGGCCGGTGCGTAAGGCTGACAACTTTACCACCATCCTGTGCCGTTGTCATGAAATCTGGGAACCTTAACTTCCTGGAACCCTCTGGGCCACTCCAGGCCTGCAACGGGACTGCTTTATCTTTACAGGGACAGTTAAGAGGAGACAAAATGTTTCGTTTCAAAAGAAGAATCCTCAAGGGTAAGATTTATTCAACATTTCGACTTTTCAATCGGACATTGTAGTGAGTATTAGTTTCGATATTCCAGAAACATTGTTGATTAGCAGTCGAATGCTCAAATATGTGTAGGAATTGGAATCGTAGATTTAATTATTCTTAGAAATTAATGAGAAAATTTTCTTCAGCTTCGTCCAGAAGGCTTTACCTTATGCACTGACGTCTTACAAGGCACGAAGGAACTGGCGATCAACACACAAGGAACGCATCATCTTCGCAGTAGAATGCTGAACACAAAAGCGGCATTCGAGATGATGCCTCAATTGTGGAGACTGCAACTGCAGCCAAACACTATACCTTCACGCCAAATTCTGTGAATACAAAAGAGCAGTCATGTTAAATAAACAGCAAATAAACTCAACTTATTCAACGAGAATTAAACTCCCGTTTTCGAAATATGTGCTAACATAAGGCCACACTCAACTTTTTTTTTTTTCTGGATGTAAATGAACTTTAATATCGAACTTGTTCCAGCAAAATTCAAAAGATGACGATAGATTTACAGTTTGATACGGACCTGAGAAAAGAGTATCCGATTATTTAGCAAAATTTATAAATCATATCGTCTCGTAAGTCCCCATATCCCAAAGGTGTATTTTTGTGAAAAGTTGCTTTTAAATATGAGTGTGGTTCAAAGGAAACCTTAAACTGGTTCGACGATAAAAAATGGAAATCTGACTCCAAGTTTCTACTATGAGTAATTCTCACATCGTCCAGCAGTTGAGAAATCCGTGGTAATCAAAAATTGGCAAACTCCCCATCTATGACCTTCAATCCTTCAAAATAAACGTAAAAATGTATGTCCTAAGAAAGTATGTTTTTCATTACATTAATGTCAATAATTTTTGTCTTTAGAAGACCTGAAGCTCAGGACAGGGTTTTGAGATTATTAACTAGACTTAGTGCAAAAAAGTTGCTCTTCGCTGTTTCAGACATTTGATAAGACTCCTCGGGAGGAGAATGAACCAATCACAATGAATCTTCCAACACATAACAACTTGAGATAAATCCACGCCCCGTTTGGGATTCCAACACGCGAGCCCTGTGTTCGAGCAGTTTAAATCAGAACGAACTTCAGGCGGCGAGGCCGCAGTCCACAAAAAATCTAATACAAGATTCGTAAACTTGTTTATGATTATCTCCACGCCACATCTGTCATGGCCGGCTCTAATATACACGTAACCGGAAAGCTAAATGCCCGTAAATACAGATTCCGTGAATAATTCACGTCATTATTTTACCTTATAAAAAGTGACCTTAACAAAATCTGCATATATTTTGAAGGTCTTTTGGCACAAAAACGTCGAATACCCCATATTAATTTGCGACAATGTCACTCCACCTCAAAAATTCTCGTGGTTACTCTTTCGGTAATATATTTATTCAAAGCAAATACAGACAGACAAAACAGCAGAAGTTTACCTTGTCTGAAGAAGGAGAGTAAGCAGAAAAAATACTGAAGTCACAAGGCTAAGGCAATAACCGATTTTATGCTGTGGGTGCTCCTAGGATAGCGGGTAAGTTACCCAGATATTCGGTGCCCCTAAAAGCGTGAATATACATTAACTTTCTCACGAAAACTATTACTTACACCCAATTTATGAAACCTCAGTTGAGATTCAAACTCTACATTTCATTTCTCGAAGCCCCTTCTTATAAAATCTCCCATCTACGCTACACTCCTATGTAAATTCTTCCCTCCACGTTTTAATTTGTCAAGTTTCCCCACGCGTGCTACAAGCCCTATCATCTCATGCTTCCTCGTGTATTTACCTTAATATTATCAGGTTAAAAAGACAAATCACGAAGACAGCTAAGCAGTTCTCTCCATTTTCCCGTCTGTTTTGTTCTCATCTTAACCTGACACATGACGTATCACGTGCACATGTAACAACACACAAGACATTTTAAGGAACCTAAGCCAATAATGTTGTGGGAGGGTATAAAAAGACAATCCTTCGGTATGTCAAATATACACACCCTCAAGAATGAAAGATTAAGTTAGCTCGCTACCTTTTCAGACAAGTTCAGCGTCAGAAGAAATCATTACGGTTATCGTTATGTACTACACATGGAAGAGGAAATAAATTGATAGGTATTTTCAGTTGGACAACCTGAAGGGAAGAGACTGCTTGCGAGATCAAGGTGTCGATAAGAGAATAATATTAAACTGAATCTTAGAGAAACAGGAAGGTAGGGAGTGTAACTGTTTCATCTGACTCAGGATAGGGGCAATTGGCGGACTGTTGTGAACATGGAAATGAATCAACTCGGTACATAAAATGTGGGAAATTTACTGACTAGCTGAAGGAATACTAGCTTCAGACGAAGGACTTCGTTCCATGGTTTGCTTTTTACAGAAAATGCAATTTACTGACTAGCTGAAGGAATACTAGCTTCAGAAGAAGGACTTCGTTCCATGGCTTGCTTTTTACAGAAAATGCAATTTGCTGACTGGCTATAACGCTGATAGGTAAAAAAGTTAAAGTTGTCCCTGCGCAGACCATGAACGTACTACAGTCTTAACATCGACAATTGACGGACGTCAATAATCAACTTCACGCCCCGGCCGAACCGACATTACCTACTGAACAAGAGGCTGTGTGGGCCCCACAACCGTTCTGGTCGTATTGGTGAAGACAAAAATTCACTGCCCTGCTGGCAATCAGACCCGACATTTGTCAACTGATAACGAAACAGACTTCAGGATTCCACCAAAATCTGGCTGTATTAAGCAATCATCACCGAACACATCAGGTAGAGTCAGGTTCAGCGACTTGTATACGAGGACAGACTTCGCAATCCAATGCACTGGTTCTTCTTCGAGCAATAAATACTTATAAAAATAATGGACAATTTCCAAATTACGGACTCCGAACTCTTGTAAGAGTCAAAATAAAATCTCACCATGCTAAGTTTTTCTGATCCACTTCAGTCTCGTTCACGGCCATTTTGTCTATTATACAATTTCCATGTCATCCTCATGGGTCCTAAGCTCTGTTAACTTTGACGGAAGCTTCGTGACTAATGTATTGTTTCTTGTTACGCTCAAGGGTGTTACATGCTATGGGTAAAGGTAAAGTTCACTCTAGAACAGTCCACGAAGGCCCAGAGGAGGAGCAGATGTATAGCTCTACTCTTCCTTCAACCTCAGCGCTAGATGAGGGTGGGTGATCAACACCAAGCCCCGGCCGCTTTACCCCCGGGAAAGATCCACTACACATTATATAGGGGGCTGGGTGGGCCGGTCTGGACGTGTGCGGAAAATCTCGCCCCCACCGGGATTTGATCCCTGGACCGTCCAGCCCGTATCGAGTCGCTATACTGACTGCGCTAACCCAGCAGGCTTAACGGCACTACGAGAAGACTATACATCATGAAGAAAGTCACTATGTAATTTTCTCTACCCTCTGCTATTGTCTGTCGCTAAACGAAAATATTTCTTCAGTATTTCGTGAAACCTCTTCAGTTTGTGTCCACCTTATTAATCTTGGGCTACTTAAACACATTTATCCAGTGCGAATTTTATATGGCGTCAAAAAATACAGCTATTTAAATGGTTAATATATTCAATATATAAAGGAACTGAGGTGAAATACTTTAGGTAGGCTATTATCTCGTCACTTTTAAGGACAAAGAAATGGAAACAGCGAAAAACTGCAGAATAGATACTCCGTTAGCGGAGATTCAAAAACGAGGCCTACTGAATATAAAGGACGAGTGTTAACTCCGGTATCATTCTGTCCGGTTCTGCCTACGTTCATTCTGGGCCGCTTGAGGACACTGTCCGTATAACTGAGGAAAAAGACGCAACATTTCTACAGAGTTCATGAACATCTGTTCTACTTTGACGGTGATAGATACCCTGTGAACCAAGGGGCAAAATAAGTGGCGCTGTTGGAGGCGGATACACTAGAAAGTCCAACAAATCATTGCATGCTAATGTTGCCATAAATATTAATTCACAGCAATATTTCTAATCCAAAGTTCCGCTTCGATTTGAGAGAGAGAGAAAAAAGAAGTCTTAATGATTTTACTTCTTAGAAAAGGCAACTTGTAAATGCACTACCATCAGTGAGTCAAGGTAGACAACTATAATTTTGCGCATGCGTTTCCCAACACCTGGCTGTGCGCTGGAAACACGGTAGCAATTGGTAATCTGTGATCACCTGCCCAGGTTCAATCACGTCGCCGACGGAGTGGACGTTAGACGGCGCTGGACAGACGGCAATAATATTGACCTCCTACCGGCCGCCAACTGAGGAAGTAACCATGAGAAGGAGAGGTTGTCCGCATACACGTGCAATAATTCTGACACTACTGAGAATATTTCTGTACGACTTACTGCTCGTGTGTACACTGACATGTATCCATCTAACTTAAATTTTATTTATGTGGGCTAAATATATAGGCCTAAAGCTTAGTTTAAATAATAATGAATTTAAAAAAACTAATCCAACAAAACTAAGGTAATGAAAATGAATTTATAAATCTGTGCAGTATGGATAACTTTACAGCAATGTTATTGGCCAATAAATACTCAAAGATTTCCACCCTTGACACCCACAGTTCTTCCAGATTTTAATTCCACCTCATTCTTGTCACCAGCAGGCAGCATCGTCGGTGCTTTATACCACAAGCTGTAAACACAGTCTAGTGTTCCTGAGGATGGGCGAAATTATCGCCCGAAACATGTTGAGCGGATTGAAATTATGAATAAAATTATTTTTGTTGCATCTAGTTGGCTGTTTATATTATTGTATCAGTGACGCACGGTCACACAAACATCAAATTCAAAGTTATTCAATGACTTATTTTGAGGGAAGAATATTATACCAACATGGATCGCAACTTCCGCCATTCCGTAGACACGCGCTTCATGAACAGACATTGTTCTACTGAGAACCTCTTTCCTTGGGTGGCGACCTTTAGGAGACCAGCAAGTACTATAACATTGCGTGTGATTTCCCCTTCACAGAATTCGTAAACAAAACGAAAAGTCTGCCTACTCTTTACTTGTGTATGCCTACGGTTTATTGGTCCTTGCTCTGGCAATGGGCACTCCTTACCATGAGAAACCAAACACGAAAGGAACAACACTCCTTCCACGATGGTTGAACACTAACTGCTTTCCAATTTGTTGGGGCGCAGACAAGGCAAATGCGAGTCCGCTGCCTCAGCATCGGCGACGATGCTCTGCCGAAACAAGCGATAACTACGAAGCGACTTAAGTATCAGCGAGTGATGTTATACTACCTTCTCTCAAAACAAGTCAATGAATGACTATCTAAGAGTCTGGCAGGCGTTGCCCTTCGTGAGACATGCTGTATAAAGCCATACATTAAACACAACTGACTATAAGAACTTTTCGTTTCTCTTTAGCGACTTGACAATATGCGTTGAATATTATACTTTATGTTCTCAGTTCTTTTGCGGTGATTAGGCGCGTGGCTACTCGAGTGTTGAGGAGCTGCATTTCAAGAGTGCTAGCTGCTGCCACCCAAGAGGCAGCAAAAAATTTTGGCGGCAGAAAAAATAGGAAAACAAGAGATTTTGAATTAATCTTGCAGGTTTTCATGCTGCACGGTTAGTGTAGCCGTCAAATGAATAGATTTGAAATATTAACAACCGTGTGTACGTAATTCACAGCTATGTTTTCAAACACGCCTTCTTGAAGATGACATTTTGGAGAAGAAATAACTGTTGTTAAATTTGCACCTGAGGTGTATGTCTTAGTTTTTTAATGAATTGCTCCTGTTAAATTAATATTAAACCTAAAATGTCACGTTAGAATATATTTTAACATTTTAAGATAGAAATATAAAAATCTGAGCCATGTCATTTTCAGAAAATTTACAATTTGCCTTCATATAAGTAGCACAAAGGTTTTACTTTCCTTCCGGTTGAAAACAAGGCAAGAGTTCCATTACGAGATTTGTACCATGAACACTGTCGATTCGCAAAGCGTCGGTTCGAGAGTGACAACTGAGAAGACGAAGCTGTAGAGGCAGTCGATAACCCTCCCCATCAGCACAGAAGAGTGATTGTTGCCCGTATCTAAGTCTGTATCTCTGGTACACATGGAGGGGACGTATCCTATGGCACAGTATGACGTCACAACACGTTTGCTTCGTACGTTATTCAGCGTCGCTGTATCGTAGACTGATTTTTGTAGTGGAGACAGAAATTGTTCTCAGTAAGGTAGGAAATGCCTTTTCATGTGGGCTATAATTCAGATAAACGAAAAAGGGACACGGGATTTGGTACATGGAATGTTAGGAGCCTGTATAGGGCAGGTTCACTCACAGCAGCAGCCACGGAATTAGCAAGCTATAAATTAGATTTAGTGGGTGTGCAGGAGGTTAGGTGGCACAAAGAGGGCACAGTAAGAGCAGGGGATTATAATTTTTTCCATGGAAATTGGAAAGAAAATAACCAATTGGGGGCCTTCGGGTTCCATACAATGCGGGGAATTTCTTGACTATCTGAAAACCTGTTAGCTTCTCAAGAATGACTCTGCTCCATGGAGAAAGCAAGTAAGTAAATATTCTTACGCACCATAGCAGAGACCATACAAAGTGCCGCGTTTTACGCAGAGAGTGTATCAAATAAACTTATACTTGGTCTGTTGCAAACCCCGTCCACATACCTCGTGATAGATCTGACAGCGCCGTGGAGATTTAAACTAAAGCACTGCGACGGAATTAATTTTGATTCTTATCAAAAAACTATAAGACCCACTTTCTAAAAATCTCCAGCTCAGTTTCATGCATTTTCCTAAACACCGTTGACAGAACGATTAAGATGATGTGAAACACAAATTTTGTTTAGCTCTATAAATTTTATTTCAAAAGTTTTTAATGTGTTAGATGTTTAACAAAATGCAAAACAAAACAAATTTCAATCTATACGCAGTGTGCTGGATCTAGCTGTTGTGTGGTCAGTTCTGTGTCTGAAATAAATGAACTGGGAAAAAGGAAGAAATGCAAAATAGCAACGACAGCATTTTGAAAATTTGTACTTTCCAATACGGTATTCCCACACCTTTGCAAACTTGCTACCTTACGGCCAACCAAAATGTTTGTCTGGTTGCATTCGTTTCTCAGTTCGCACACGGGATCCCCATGTGTCCACTTCAGTGCAATAGCCGTTACTCTAAACCCCTGTCTGAATCGATCTTTTGGAGAGGCGAGAGCTTATCTCAGCCATCTCTCCGGCTCCAATTATCCAAGTGGCCTCAATAATTGCTCCATCGTTCCTCTCTCACACGTTATCTTTGACGCAGTTTTTCTCCCATGGAGAAAGTGGCGCGGGGATTTTGTCGGAATGGAGATATCGGGGATAAAACCTTTTGTTCTGGGCGACCACTCCCTCCCCCCACAGCCTTTCATGGAACTTGAAGACATTTAGGAGACTTAAAAACTATATTACACAACTCTGGACGTCTTCCACACTACTACTAAGCAATTAAAGAGCGGATCAGTTCAGGCTACAGGATCTTATGCAGCTAAGCAAGGGAAGAAATCGGTCTCTTCCATGGCTCGAGCAAGCTTCTCACCGCGAAGGAACGGGTTTAAACCCAGGCCAGTCGGTATGGACTTTGTTGTGGGCAAAAGGCACTGGGACAGGTTTTTCTGCGAGTACTTCAGTTTCCCCTGTCAATATCACTCCACCGTTGCTCCATACTCATTTATTCAACTATCGCCGATGCTATATATTCTCTATAACTGGCGACGTCTTTAGATAACACACTATAATAAGTCAAGAAATACCTAATTTAATGGAACGCAAAGATTTACACAGTACTCACGGCAATGCGTCACTGGAACCTATTCTGAGCCAGCAGAACAACTTCAGGCTCTCTTTATTTCACAGAAATTCGAATATTCATCCGTCCCTTAGATATGTTGGTCTAGTGGCGTGTAGTAAAACTAAGTTGGCTATTCAATATATTTAATTTTTTTCTGTAATTGTATAATTAATTTATTGACTTAAAAGTAGCTAATGTAATCCATTTGACAAACAGCTTCTTTAGCTTCATTTAGTTAAGTTTAATTTAGTCTAATCTAGTCCAGTTATGTCAGTCAATCAATTAGCCAGAAAGTTGGCTCATTTGGTTGATTAAGATTGTATTAAAATTTGAAGAGGTCACAAAACTGAGCGACAATACGAAATGTTTCTAAGCAGTTCTGTGGAATATTTATGGTGGTATATTTGAAAACAATGTCATTGTGTTCTGGGAAAATATATTCAGAAAACTACGAACTGAAACCTCAGACACGTTAGTGGATAAATAGGCAGAGTTCGGACTGGTTACCCCGCAATAATGTAGCAGCAGTGATCTTCGCTGCTTACGACAGCAAGTTCAGGAACGCCTTATGTTCAGGTACCGTTGTTATTGTTTTGTCTGTAATGATAGGGAATGACTAACATATATAAGGACAGATGGTTCTTTTGGCGATATTCAAACCAGCAAAGTACGTCCGTTGGCAGTGTTACACATGGTCAGTTTGAGTAGCTGCAGCTTCCAAGCTAACTGCACTTAGCAACCTATCATTAGAGCAGAGCTCAACCAAATAGTTAAGAGCTGATTATATGTCAATTCCAATGTGCTCGGAAGCTGTAATATGCAGTCCTGGAGGAACTAAGTAAATATGACAGGCCCGTCCCATCTGCTGATTATCATAATTATCGACGATCTATTACTTATTCGAAACACCGTCTATACGATTTCGCTCCTGTTCAGCACATTCACAAAAGAGGGTTCTGATAAACAAACAAAGCATTTACTAAATAAAAACATAGGCATAAATAAGTCATAAGAGATACAATTAAATGCGGTACTTGGGTTCGAATCTTCCTGGAAACACGAATGTCCCCTATTCTGCTTTCATATTACCAAATAGAGGTAAGTATAACTGAAGAATAAGAAACTAACTAGATGCCACTTATTATTTTATTGTACTTCTTATAGGCTCAACATGTTTGGGCATTACTATGCCCATCATCAGGAACTCGCGACTATGATATTGATTACCACATTGGTCGTTTCGGTTTTGGTTTGCTGTATGTTGGAGGTTAGGTGCGGTTAGGTTGGAGTAGTGTCCGGGCTGCAGCCTAACCGCACATAACCTCCAACATACAGCAAACCAAAACCGAAACGACCAATGTGGTAATCAACATCATAGTCGCGAGCTCTTGATGATGGGCATAGTAATGCCCGAAACATGTTGAGCCTATAAGAAGTACAATAAAATAATAAGTGGCATCTAGTTGGTTTTTTATTCTTCAGTTATCACAATGATGCATATTTTACCTTTCAATTTGCGGCAAAAAATGAAAGGCTGAAAAGCATAAAATTACAGCTGTATTTCTAGAAATACTGGTTCTTCAGCTGACGTTAGTAACAAATCATCTTTTTATTTCTGGCTGATGACATACAGTTTCAGTGTGCTGATCTGCCAACGTTTCGGACAGTCTGTTTGCCTTGAAGGCGAATTGATTACCTGAAATTTTACACGTGGTGAAACATAATGCTTTACTGGACGAAGAACACAAAATGAAGGTCTCTGAGAAAAAAATGCTGTGGAAGTAATTTGTACGAGTACATACGACAGATATACTCTACTAAATCACTGAAGAAATTTATATGGGCCTCAAGAGGGACTTCATAATTTACATTGTGTGTTTACGTTACTAGGAGAATGAATGAAAGGAGATGAGTTGAGCGGCACACGAAACCCGGATGTAAGAAACGAGAAATGCTGTCAAGATTTCGGAGGGAAAAACTCGAAGGTCATTCAGATGAACAGGCTGAGATGGGAAAGTGACTTTAATTAAATATATCAAGTGGATATAAACTAAACTGGACTGAAATGCGGTATAATTCAAAAGCAGGATTTACTGACGATGGTCAGGATCTTCTGATTTCATACGAATTCTCGAATATCTTTCAATGGTTTAATAATTATACCCCTATATGTCACGTCAGAGAGATAACAGGCTAGCTCCGTGAGATGAAAGGTTGACTGACAGGTTAAAAAGTTAGGCGGACAGTTAATGGGAAGATTATTTAAATTAAATTTTACTTAACCTTCTTAGCCGATACGCTCCCCTAATTAAACTGTGTCGGCTCTAAGCACGTACATCAGGCGATTACGTAAGGAAGTCATGACATCTGGCACCGGGGCCGATTTTCCTGGATGGATATAAAATTGTGGTGCCGTTAGAGGCAACGGATGAGGCCTCTTGCTGGATGCGCCCCATATGGGTTTCATCCTTCATAGCTAACAAGATATTAACTATAAAAACTAGTTTTACCACGAATGAAGCAGGGATGTCCAGTCTGCTAGCATCCTATGTTTCTTCATTCCACAGCTCAGACTAAAGTGGCTATGTAATGATCTGACGTTTATTGACACACACTCCCTCAAATTACTGGCACTTCGCATAATAGACTGAAATGTAGATTGCATAGTACAACGGAGCAATTCATGCAGTTTGAAAGTGATGTCACGAAAAAAGTAATGGAATAATTCTGGCAACAAAGCACCTGTGTGATGTGCTGGGAAAAGAGACAGGTCTAGTACCAGCAAAGTAATAATTCGGTAGTACTTAATGTCTAGAAGCCCTCTACGTTTCATCTGTATTGTTACACTAGTTAATAGTTTTAGTGTCAATAAATTTTGTGGTCGGTAAAAGCTTCTGGCTTATCTTGAGTCAGTAATTTCCTTAGACTTGCAGCTTAATATTCTCTTCTCGTTTGCGACTAGATCTCCAAAATATTCTCTTTCCTTCAGATTTTTTCACCAAACAATTTAAGTAGTAGGAGTAGACATTTTATTAGCATTAAGAGTACAGTAAATTTCAACGTACCCTAAGAAGCACTGCATACTGCAGATATCTTAGGCAAGACACATGGCATTTTATGAAACCCGAAATTTCATGGCAGATTGCACAAGATCGCCACCAGATCCTAACAATTTAAGTCTAAGTTCTCAATTAACAATCATTCACACGCTGTTACTTTATCCCATTCTTATAATAAAACCAACCAGACGCAATAATTTCTCAAATTTATTTTTGGAATAAAACTCTACATGTTTCGGGGAGTTCCTCTGTCCATCATCAGGAGTTCTTCACTGTATACACAGCAATGGTATATGTCATACAGGTTTGCTGACAGCTTGTGAGCAGGATCAGGACGGAACCAGTTCCGTCTTGAGAGTAGAGTGTAGAATTTTATTCCAAAAATAAATTTGAGAAATTATTGCATCTAGTTGGTTTTATGATAAGAGTTTTTCACGATGCACGGTCACCTGAACGTCAAATTCTTTATCCCAGTTCGACAACTCGTGCAACCTCAAGCAGTTCACACCGTCAGAAGACAGTGACACGTAAAATGACTGAAGAAAAAGTATGTCATATGATTATCAAGGAGATGTCAAAAAGCGTATAACAGCAATGTGGATTACCTCCGAATAAATGGACATCCCCATCAGAAAACTACATTATTAATGCAAGCGCAAGGAAGGCGATGTGTGAAGCCACCTGGAGACACAATTCGTTGATGCGTTACGTAACATACTTATAAAATTTTACACAAACTAACGGCTTATGGTTGTTTCGCCGTCATTAATTTCATTATTTCGTCTTTTACCATGAGTTAAATTGCAGCGAACCCTTATTGGATTAAATTTGAATTTGATTTTATTTACCTTCCATGAATCCAAAACACGTTACAACCTCTGGATACAGAAAAATACATAACCAGTTACTGTAAATTGTTACATATGGTGCTTTCCGAATAATATGAACCAACAAGATGCACTATTTTCTGTTAACCTTTTGGAGCCGGAATTATTTTTTTAAATTTTAGCACACCCTGTATATAAAATGTGAATAATACATGAACCAAATAAGGTAGAATTATGAAACAAACTGCATTTTGAAGAGAAAGAAACTGAGAGTATATACCATGTTTAAAATATTCAGTACCTATATTTGTTGAATAAATATATAAAATGCAACGGTTAGAGGTTAGCGGTGCGGTACGACTCCTATAGTGGTCGTTAGGCATCAAAGGGTTAATTTATTTCATTAATAAGCCTCTATAGGTTTCGAGCAGGCTTGCTGATCATCATCAGGAGGATCAACTGTGTATACGCAGCAAATGGTATAGTCATGCTGAAGAGTGATGGAATTGTTTAAAATTAGTTGAAGAATAAGAGACCAAATTGATGTCACAATTTATGAAGTTTTATTTCACTTCTTCTATGCTGAACATGTTTCGGACATTAATACATCCATCATCCGTGTGGCAGGCTGAAGCCTGCTACACGGATACCACCCCAACCAGCCACACCGAAACTCCAACACACATCGAAACAAGAACACACAACCAATGTGGTGATACAATAGAAAATTCGCAGGCTCCTGATGATGGATGTATTAATGTCCGAAACATGT
>Ga0123357_10003341_pt1 | contig 18349 bp, 15 predicted proteins | sample TergutEmb28metaG_FD_89873 | JGI IMG/M metagenome (GOLD analysis project Ga0123357, IMG submission 89873) | Embiratermes neotenicus P4 segment gut microbial communities from Petit-Saut dam, French Guiana - Emb289 P4 | ecosystem: Host-associated > Arthropoda: Insects > Digestive system > Gut ... | reverse complement strand
TATTAAACCACCCTCTCCCAAGCCATTTTTATCGGTTTTAAGATGTCCGACTTGTTTAAACATTGTACTTATTGCTTTTCTGTTAGTATCCCTATAATCTTTAGCAGATGAAAGCTGCATGGCGTCATTATCATCAGAGTATTTCATGTCAGGAAGGTAAATTGATACCACGCCATCAAGCAATGCCAGCATTTCAGGCAATTCATAACCACTGCTATTCCATACTATAGGTAAAGAAAACCCTTCAGGTATCACTTGCCATAATGCTGCTAGTATCTGAGGGAGAAAATGTGTTGGTGTAACAAAATTGATATTATGCACCTTCATTTTCTGAAGCCGGAGCATCCTCTCTCCAAGCTCTTTTGTTGTTATCTCTTCCCCGTTTCCCATCTGGCTTATTGGAAAGTTCTGGCAAAAGCTGCATGAAAGGGAACAGCCTGAAAAAAAGATGGTTCCTGACCCTCTTGTTCCTGATATAGGAGGTTCTTCGCCTTTATGCAGATTTGCAGAAGCAATCTTAGGCAGAAAACCGGATTTACATATTCCTTTTTCACCTTTAATCCTGTTTACTCCGCATTTATGAGGGCAAAGCCTGCAGTTGGAAAGTTCTCTGTAACTGCTTTTTACCCTCTCAAGCAACTCTCCGGAGTTGTACAGATCAATATATTTCATTGCATATGTCACTTACTTTCAGAGTGCTCCATAATATCAACAAACCGTTTAAACAGGTATTTGGAATCATGTGGGCCCGGAGATGCCTCAGGATGATGCTGAACAGAGAAGATAGGGAGAGTATCGTGCCTTATCCCTTCAACAGTATGATCATTAAGATTCTGATGGGCCAGTGTGGCTACTCCTTTCAGGGAGTCCATGTCAGCTACAAAACCGTGATTTTGCGATGTAATCTCTATCTTCCCTGTAGCTATATCCTTAACAGGGAGGTTTGATCCGTGGTTCCCAAAAGGGAGCTTTTCGGTTTTTCCGCCCAGAGCCAAAACAAGAAGCTGATGCCCGAGACAGATACCAAAAATAGGCTTTTTGCCGATAAGCTGTTTTATGGTCTCAATAATATCACCAAGCGCATCAGGATCTCCAGGCCCGTTGCTCAGGAATATTCCGTCAGGATTCATAGCCAGAGTCTCCTCTGCTGAAAAACCGGCAGGAACGACTGTAACATCGCATCCTGCACTTACCAGGCAGCGAAGAATATTATGTTTTATACCAAAATCATAAGCAACAACCTTGTACTTTAACGATTCAGCCCCAATTTCAGGGTAGCCGCCGTTAATATCCCATTCCCCCTGGCTCCAATGATAAGACTTTTTGCATGTAACGTCATATACAAGATTGCGCCCTACCATACTTGGCAGCTTCTTAGCTTTGGCTATAAGAGATGAGTGGTCAAAATCAACAGTTGAGATAACACCGTTTTGTGCTCCTTTATCTCTTATATGCCGGGTTAATGCTCTTGTATCAATCCCCTGAATTCCTATAACCCCGTTTTCTTTCAGATAATCTCCGAGGCTCATAACAGCCCGCCAGTTTGAGTATTCCTCAATGTACTCTTTTACAATCAAGCCTGACAGATGAAGCTTATCACTCTCTATATCTTCAGGATTTATTCCCGTATTTCCCGCCTGTGTGTATGTAAGCGTGACAATCTGCCCTTTATAGGACGGATCACTCAACTCTTCCTGGTAGCCTGTCATCGCAGTGTTGAAAACAATCTCACCGGATGCTTCGCCTGTTGCTCCGAATGATTCCCCTTGAAAAATACGCCCGTCTGCCAGGGCAAGAACAGCCTTCATCTGAATTACTCCTAATTGTTAAGGTTTATTTCTTCTTAGCCTATAACCTGCCGGCTTTTAAAATTGCGCTCTGAAAATCAAGCTGCATACCACGCAGGTAAGTACCCATTTTTTGTTGTACTGAAGCGCCTACTGGCGTTAAATTGAATTTTGTCATTGCGTCAATCTCTTCTGCCGTAAAGGTATTTACCAGGTTTTGTTTGCGAATTTTTTCAATCACATCTTTAGTCAATGCTTTTGCTACTATCTCTCTGGCTCTTTCCCTTGCCCCTTCGGGTAAAGTATTTATATTTGCCTGTATATCATCCATTACAGATTGTATCGGTATTGTTTGAAAATAACGGTCTGCAGCAGCTTCCCGCAAAGCCGGTGAATCAGTAGCTGATATCGGAACTGCCTGGAGATTACTGTTTACAGCGGGTTTCTGTGGAGCCGCAAAAACAAAGGAACTTCCTAATAATAAAGTTACGACTGCAGTAAAGAAACTAATTCTTTTTTTCATAGATCACTCCTGAATTTAAATTAAACCGCTTTATAGATTGCTTTACCTCAAGGCTTAGTTAGCCGGCTTTGAAGGGGGAGTACCGGTGTTTGAAGTATTAAGGGCGTCTGGATTGTTGCTAATGGATTTTACAATCTCCCCTTCAAGTTCAGGCATGATTTCCTGCATGTAAACACCCGTTTTCTTCAGTATTGATCGGCCTGTAGGGCTTGAGTAAAATTTTGTCATTGAGTCAATCTCTTCTGCCGTAAAGGTCTTTACCATCCCTTTTCTGGCAATTTTTTCAAGCATATCTTTATTCAGCACTTTTTGTATCAGATCCATAACCTGTTTTCTTTCCCCTTCCGGAACGATGTTTGTTATATTTCCAAGTATGTCGTCCAGCATGGTTTGTATCGGAATTGCTTGAAAATAACGGTCTACAGCAGCTTCCCGCAATGCCGGTGAGTCAGGAGCAGATATTGGCACTGCTTGGAGATTACTGCTTACGACAGCTTCTTGTGAAGCCGGTAAACTCGGAGCCGCTAAAACAAAGGAACTCCCCAATAGCAAAGTTACGATTACAACAAAGAAAACAATCTTTTTTTTCATAGAGTACTCCCGAATAGTTTTATAGATTATTTTGCTTCAATAGCCGGTTTTGAAGGAGTATCACCGGCTTTTGGAGCATTATCAGCTTTTAGGTTTTCTTCAATAGACTTTATAATCTCACTTTCAAGCTGAGGCATAATTTCTTGCAGGTAAATAATAGTTTTTTCAGTGGTTTGACGCATGTAAATGCCCAGTTTCCCCATTATTGATTTGCCTGCAGGGCTTGAATAAAATTTTGCCATTGAGTCAATCTCTTCTGCTGTAAAGGTCTTTACCAGCCCCTCTCTGGTAATTTTTTCAAGCATATCTTTCTTCATTACTTTATTTAGTACTGTATTCATTACTTTTGGTAGCAAATCCATAAGCTGTTTTCTTTGCTCTTCCGGCGTGTCACTTGGAATGAGACTTGGAATGACAGTTTGCAAGGCCTTTGTCATATTTGGTAATATGTCATCAATCACAGATTGTACCGGTACTGCCTGGAAATAACGGTCTACGGCGGCTTCCCGTAAAGCTGGTGAGTCCGGAGCTTGTATAGGCTGTATTGGTAATGCTTGAAGATGGCTGTTTACGGCAGCATCCTGCGAAGTCTGAAAATCCGGAGCCGCAAAAGCAAAGGAGCTCCCCAATAGTAAAACTACAGCCATAGTAATGAAAATAATTCCCTTTTTCATGGATTACCCCAAAATTTAAATTAAACTGCTTTATACGCTATTTTACCGTTAACAATTGTATAAACAGCCCTACCCTTCATCTTGTTTCCAAGCCACGGAGAATTTTTAGATTTGCTGGAAACAGAGTTTATATCAAAAACCCATTCATAATCAGGATCAATTATGGTTAAATCCCCAATCATGCCTGTCGCTATTGAACCTCTGTTAAAACCAAGTATTTTTGAAGGGTTAGATGACATTTTTTCAACTAATTGATTAACTGTTAAAACTTTACTTCTTACAAGTTCCAATGATAAAGGAAGAGAAGTTTCAAGGCCTATTATTCCGTTCATGGCCTGATTAAATTCAATATCCTTTTCATCAATATGGTGAGGAGCATGGTCTGTTGCAATGCAATCAATAGTCCCATCCTTTAGCGCCGCTTTAATGGCTTTCAGGTCTTCTTCTTCCCTTAAAGGAGGGTTCATCTTCGCGTTTGTGTTATACCCTCTTACAGCTTCATCGGTTAAAGTGAAGTAGTGAGGCGCAGTTTCACAAGTTACCTTTACACCGCGTTTTTTGGCTGCTCTTATGATCTCGACCGACCCTTTTGTAGAGACGTGGGCTATGTGCAGCGGCGAATCCGTATATTCTGCTAAAAGGACATCCCGTGCTATGGCTATATCTTCAGCAACTCTTGGAATCCCTTTTAAGCCCAGATCAGTGGATACAAAACCTTCATTCATAACCCCTTCGCCAACCAGATCAAGCTCTTCGGAATGAGCAATTACCATAATTCCCATCCCTTTTGCGTATTCCAGAGCCCGGCGCATCAACTCAGGATTTTTTACAGGCTTTCCGTCATCTGAAACAGCAACACAGCCTGACTCTTTCAATTCGCCCATTTCTGACAGGTACTCTCCATGCAGCCCCTGAGTTATCGCCCCGATTGGAAAGACATTACAGAAGCCATGGTTTTTAGCCTTATTTATGATGTAAGAAGCGATAGCTTTGTTATCAACAATTGGTTTAGTGTTGGGCATACAGCATACAGATGTAAATCCTCCCGCAACAGCGGCTTTTGTACCGGAAATTATATCTTCTTTATATTCAAGGCCAGGGTCACGGAGATGAACATGCATATCAATAAGCCCCGGAGTTACATATAAGCCCGTCGCATCAATAGTTTCTATCTTTGCGGGAATTTTCAGATCTTTGCCTATGGCTTTTACTACACCATCTTCTACTAATATATCGGTTACTTCATCTATACTCTGAGCCGGATCAATAACTCTGCCGTTTTTAATATAAAGATTCATTTTTCACCCCTAAAGATTAAAGTGGTTACAGTTGTGCCTTATTTCCTATTCAGTTTCGCCGCCGCCACTTACATGATATAGCATTGCCATTCGCACTGCCACCCCGTTTTCAACCTGTTTCATTACGTGTGATTGATCTCCGTCCGCAACATAGGATGACATTTCAACACCACGATTAATAGGGCCCGGGTGCATTACAACAGCATCTGGCTTTGCAAGTTTCAGATTTTCAGGATTAAGTCCAAAATACCTGGAATATTCTCTTGTATTGGGCATTAGAGTCTTACCCTGTCTCTCCTGCTGAATGCGGAGCATTATAACTACATCTGCATCCTGAATTGCTTCTTTCATGGAGCTCGCGACAGCGACATTTCCCAAATTTTCGACCTTTGGTGGCATCATGGTTGGCGGCCCGGCGAGGTATACATGGGATCCCATTTTAGTAAGGGCAAATATATCCGAGCGGGCAACTCTGCTATGGGTAACATCTCCCACAATGGCAACCTTTAATCCGTCAAGTTTTCCAAACTTATCTTTAATTGTGAGAAGGTCTAAGAGGCCCTGTGAAGGATGTTCGTGAGCCCCATCACCTGCATTTACAACGGCGCAATTTACCTTTGTAATGAGGAAGTTATGGGCTCCGGAAACAGCATGCCTCATTACAATAATATCAGGCTTCATTGCAAGCAGGTTTCTGGCTGTGTCTGACAGTGTTTCACCTTTTGTTGCAGAGCTTATGGAAGGAGTTATATTAACGGCATCTGCGGAAAGGCGTTTTGCGGCAATCTCAAAGGATGTGCGGGTTCTTGTGGAAGCTTCATAAAACAGGTTTATGATCGTTTTTCCCCGCAATGTAGGAACTTTTTTAATTAGCCTGTTATTGATCTCCCTCATGCTCTCAGCAGTGGATATCAGGAGCTCTAAATCTTCTTTTGAAAAATCCTGCAAACCGATTATATGCTTATGATTGAATGTTGCCATTTTCCCCTCCTATTTTTCTAATAGAACCTGGATTGGCTGGTTATTGTCATCAAAAGAGACTTTTATATTTTCTTTAAGGCTTGTCGGAACATTTCTGCCGACATAATCTGCTCTGATCGGCAGCTCTCTGTGCCCTCTGTCTATAAGGACGGCAAGTTGTATGGAATCAGGCCTGCCATGATCCATCATGGCATCCATGGCGGCTCTTATTGTCCGTCCGGTAAAGAGAACATCATCCACAAGCACCGCTTTTTTCCCGTCTAAAGAGAAAGGTATATCGGTCTTACCTACTTCAAGGTTTACTCCGTGCTCTTTTATGTCATCACGATAAAGAGTTATATCTACCTCTCCTACAGGTATTTGAGTACCTTCGATTCTCTCAAGCTGTGCGGCAAGAGTTTTTGCAAGATATGCCCCCCCTGTTTTTATTCCTAAAAGGACAACTCCGGCTACGCCTTTATTACGCTCAAGGATTTCATGGGCAATTCTTGTAATGGCTCTTTGTATTCCGCTGTTATCAAGAATTACAGTTACATCGGTATTCATAAATAACCTCCATAATAAGGCTGCGTTGACTGCAAAAAGTGAAGACCTTACCGGGCAAGTTCCGCATGATACTCCTGCAAACTGAGAACTTCCGGCCTTCCTTCTTTAAGGGCCTCAATTCCCTTAGCAGCGGCAATAGCTGCGGCTGTGGTTGTCATATATGGCAATTTATATTTTATTGCTGCCTTACGGATATATGAATCATCATTAACCCCAAGGCGGCCTATGGGGGTATTTATTATAAGCTGGATTTCTCCGTTCTTGATTGCGTCAACGATATTTGGGCGCCCTTCATGCATTTTAAGGATCGTTTCCGATTTTATCCCGTTTGCAGCAAGAACCCCGTGTGTCCCTGCTGTTGCAAGTATTTTAAAACCGAGTTTTTCAAAATGGCGTGCGGCTTCAATTGCGCCAGCCCTGTCCTGCTCATGCACTGTGATAAGGAGAGTTCCAGCTTTTGGGAGAATCGTTGAAGCAGCCTCCTGCGCCTTGTAAACAGCCCAACCATAGCTGTGAGCCAGGCCAAGAACTTCACCGGTTGAACGCATTTCAGGTCCAAGTATAGGATCAACTTCAGGGAACATATTGAACGGGAATACAGCCTCTTTTACCCCGAAGTATGGCACTTTCTTCTTGTTGAAGGTAACATCCGACAGTTTTTTGCCAAGCATGAGCTGGACAGCAATACGCGGCATCGGAATATTACATACCTTTGAAACAAGAGGTACAGTGCGACTTGCGCGGGGATTGGCCTCGAGGATGTACACCTTGTCATTGGCAATTGCGTACTGAATATTCATAAGCCCGACAACACCCATTTCTATTGCGATTCTGCGGGTATATTCCTCTATGGTTGCTATATGTTTTTCAGGTATGCTCATTGAAGGTATAATACATGCCGAATCGCCCGAGTGTACACCGGCCTGTTCAATATGCTCCATAACAGCAGGAACAAAGGCATTCACGCCGTCCGAAATTGCATCTGCTTCTGCCTCAACAGCATTCTCGAGAAAGCGGTCAATAAGTATCGGGCGCTCAGGTGAAACATCAACCGCCTTTGCCATATACTCTTCAAGCATTTCAGCATCATACACAATTTCCATTGCACGTCCGCCAAGAACGTAGGAAGGACGTACAATAACAGGGTAACCAATCTTTTCGGCAATATTCAGGGCTTCCTGGAGGTTGACTGCCATTCCTGACTCAGGCTGAGGAATGCCAAGTTTTTTCATAACAAGGTTGAAGCGCTCACGATCTTCAGCAAGGTCAATGGTTTCAGGGGAAGTGCCAAGAATCTTTACACCTGCCGCTTCAAGCTCCGCCGCTATATTAAGGGGAGTCTGACCACCAAACTGAACTACAACCCCCTCAGGCTTTTCTTTTGCATAGATAGAGAGAACATCTTCTACTGTCAGCGGTTCAAAATAGAGCTTATCCGAGGTATCATAATCTGTTGAGACGGTCTCAGGGTTGCAATTGACCATAATCGTCTCATAACCTGCATCACGAAGGGCAAATGCCGTATGCACGCAGCAGTAGTCAAATTCGATACCCTGGCCAATGCGGTTTGGCCCTCCGCCAAGAACCATAACCTTTTTCCTGTCACTTACATTAACTTTATCCTCGCAATTGTAGGATGAAAAGTAGTAAGCAGCGTTGTCTACACCGCTGACAGGAACAGGCTCCCATGCCTCAACCATGTCAAGACTTATCCTTCTCTCCCGGATATCTTTTTCTTTAGCCAGAAGGATTTTTGCAAGGTATTTGTCTGCAAATCCGTATCTCTTTGCCTTGATAAGAAGTTCGTCAGGCAGCACGCTCCATTTGTGTTTGAGCATCTCTTCCTCAAGTATTACAAGCTCTTTCATCTGCTCAAGGAACCAGAGTTTTATATGGGTCTTTTTATGCAGCTCGGCAAGGTCAGCCCCTTTGCGGATCGCCTCATAAATAATGAAATACCGCTCGCTTGAAGGATTTGCAAGCATTTCAAGAAGTTCAGGCAGGGATTTTTGATTGAAATCTTTTGCAAAACCAAGACCGTAACGCCCGTTTTCCAGGGAACGGATAGCCTTCTGAAAAGCCTCTTTATAATTCTTTCCGATGCTCATTACCTCGCCGACAGCGCGCATTTGAGTTCCAAGCTTGTCTTCAACTCCTTTGAACTTCTCAAAAGCCCATCTTGCAAACTTAACAACGACATAATCCCCGCTTGGCGTATACTTTTCAAGTGAACCGTCGCGCCAGTAAGGTATCTCGTCAAGGGTCATTCCTGTTGCCAGTAATGAGGATACAAAAGCAATCGGAAATCCTGTTGCCTTTGATGCAAGGGCTGAAGAACGGGAAGTCCGGGGATTGATCTCAATAACAACAACTCTGTCACTGTCGGGATCGTGCGCAAACTGGACATTTGTGCCGCCTATTACTTCAATAGCGTCAACAATGTCATAGGAATATTTCTGAAGGCGCTCCTGTAGCTCTTTAGATATGGTGAGCATTGGAGCAGTACAGAAGGAGTCCCCTGTGTGTACCCCCATCGCATCTACGTTTTCAATAAAACAGACTGTGATCTTCTGCCCTTTTGCATCCCGGACAACCTCAAGCTCAAGCTCTTCCCAGCCAAGCACAGACTCTTCAACGAGAATCTGGTTGACCGGGCTGGCTGAAAGCCCACGACTGGCAATAGTTTCAAACTCCTCAATATTGTATGCAAACCCGCCTCCTGTCCCTCCCATTGTAAATGCAGGACGGATAACAACCGGAAGCGGTATCCTTTCAAGGATCTCACGGGCCTCTTCAATGGAGGTTGCAATCTCGCTTTTGGCTGTTTCAATGCCAAGCTTTTCCATTGTCTCTTTGAAGATCTCCCTGTCCTCACCCCGTTCAATGGCATCAAGGTTTACACCAATGACTTTTACATTGTACTTGTCCAAAACGCCGGCTTTTGCAAGCGCCATTGAAAGATTAAGCCCGGTCTGGCCTCCAAGGTTTGGCAAAAGTGCGTCAGGACGCTCTTTTTCAATGATGGTCGTCAGTGAGTTTACATTCAGCGGTTCGATATATGTTACGTCCGCCATGCCGGGGTCAGTCATGATGGTTGCAGGGTTTGAGTTTACAAGTACAATCTTGTATCCCAATTTGCGCAACGCTTTACAGGCCTGTGTCCCTGAATAATCAAACTCGCAGGCCTGGCCGATAATAATCGGACCGGAACCAATAATAAGAATCTTTGAGACATCTTCACGTTTTGGCATCGTTAAATCCTTTTCTGTATTTGAATTTTAATCCAACTTTGTGGCCTGACCTTACCTTGGAGTGCGGAAAACGGGAGTCTTACTAAATGCAGAAACTGAAAAAGCCTATTTAGCGCAGGCACTAAATAGGCTTCTGAAATACGAAACTGTATTTTTGCAAACCTTCGCTAACCTCTCAGGGTTACATTAAAGGTATAAATTTGGAAATAAATTATCACCGGAGTTTTTTACAGTCAAGAGATAATTTTGAATTTTATAGCAATTTAACAAACGGTACGGAATTAAAGGGATTCCCGTAGGGAATACCGCTCGGTAGAGGTATAATATCCCTGTATTCGGCATCCCGTCAGGGATGCACCCTCAACAGGATGCAAAAAAGAGAGGCTTCGGCATTTTCTGCCGAGCGATGTATTCCTGACGGAATACAGTTTATGAAATTCATATCTTTATAAACAATCGACTGAATGAAAATTTATGCCATAACCTGCCGTATAATCTGAGCTCACATCAATCCGACTGATTTAGTTTTTGGCAGATTATTCACTTCTTTTTTAATAGATCAGCAAAAGTTCCCATAGTTTTTGGCGCGGTTTCCACCGCATTCCTGAAAGCTGCCATATCATCTTCAGCTTCTCTGGCTGCCCTTTGACTCTCTGCTAAAGAAAGGGATATCCGTCTGTTTCCTTTATCAATACCGTCAACTATTACTTCCACCTCTTCCCCTTCTTTAAGAACCTCTTTTGGATGGGCTATCCTTTTCCCATTTCCCAGCTTGGAGATATGAAGAAGCCCGTCAACTCTTTCTGAAAGAGTTACAAATGCCCCAAAAGTAGCAAGTTTGACAACTTTACCGACATGTGAAGAGCCTTCAGGAAAAAGTTCTTCAACTTTTTCCCATGGGTCAGGCATGGTATCTTTAAGGCTGAATGAGAATTTGTCGTTCTCCCAGTCAACAGTTTTAACAATAACTGAAACTTCTTCCCCAACTGAAAGGATATCGGCAATATTATTTACTTTCGTCCAGGAGATTTCAGAGATTGGGAGAAGCCCTTCTACAGCGCCAACTTTCACAAATGCGCCGAATTTCTGCAATGAAGTTACAACCCCGTTTACTGTTATCCCTGGTTTCAAACTCTCCTTTAACGTTTCTTTTTCTTTTTGAAGCTCTTCTTCCAATATGGCTCTGTGTGACAATATTATATTTCGGCCATTCTCGGCATACTCAACAATTTTAAAAGGGAGCCGTTTCCCTATAAATGATGACGGCTCGGAAACCCTTCTGAGAGCAATTAGAGAGTAAGGGCAAAATCCCCGTAATGCACTGTTAATATTGATTTCGAAACCACCGTTTACTTCTTTTGAAATTAGGCATTCAATGGGAATTCCGGTTTGCCATGCTTCTTCAATTATTGATCTGTCTCCTGCAGCTGCTCCGCCAATCTTGGTTGTAAAGGTAAGTTCCCCTTTTCTGCTCCCTATAAACCATGCAGATACGGTATCTCCGGCTTTCAGAAGCAGTTCTCCATTCTCATTTTGAACCTCTTTTCTGTCCAAAACACCTTCACCTTTTTGCCCCACATCCAGGAAAACCCATTCATTTGTAATATGCAGCACTTTGGCTTTAATCTGGCTCCCAGGTGCTATGCGCTCTGACTTTAACTGACTTGCGGCAAACAGTTCGGCAAAGCTCTCCTCTTTATCTAATTCATCATATTCCATTGGGTTAATAGTCCTTGTTATCTTATTATTTTACTTCGGCTTTTGGCCATATACGGCATTGCTTTCGTTACGTATCGTTTGCGTAGGGGCGCGATTTATCGCGCCCTTGTGTATTGCGGTATTGGGCGCGATAAATCGCGCCCCTACATGTCCCTTTGTCATTATTCCTATTCATCTGGATCCTACTGATGATTTCTCTTCGTCCATGGCCAGTACTTTATTAAAGCCGTTCCAACAATCCGTTCTCTGCTTATAGTCCCTAAAAATCTGCTGTCATATGAATTATCACGGTTATCACCCATGATAAAATACGAGTTTGGCGGAACTGTTACAGGCTTAAAAGTATCTCTTGGATTGTTGACTGCCGGAACAATTGCGTTATCTTTATGAATCGCATAGGGACTGTTATAGAATACATTATTGACATATATGTTTTTTTCTTTTCCTTCTACGATGTCCCCAGGTATTCCAATGATTCTGCTGATTTGATATTTGGATGGAATTTTAACGTTTTTGATAATAACTATTTCTCCGCGTTGCAGAGGTTTTTCAGCGGTTACTTTTCTTGCAAGAATGTAATCTCCCGGAATTAACCGGTTTTCCATATTATCAGAACTGATTTTATATGGTTCGACAATAAAACATCTAAGGAAAACAGCGATAATTACCACTATTACCAATATTAAAGCAGCTATTTTTAACTTATGGCCAAACATATGTTATCTAACCAGCCGTCCAATATTTCTGAATCTGATCGAAGAGTTGTCGCTATCCCACGACCAATATTTTATAAAAGCCTTTCCGAGAATATAATCTTTATTCACAAAACCCCAGAATCTGCTGTCATAGGAGTTATCACGGTTATCACCCATGACAAAATATGAGTTTGGCGGAACCGTGACAGGACCGAAATTATCACGTCTGCATGGCGCATCGCTTGGAGAGTTAAAATTAGATGCGTCATCGTCGGCAGAGCATGCCGATTTTGTGTCAGGATCCTTATGTATGGCATAAGGAATATCATAAGACTTATCATTTACATAAACTTCTTTATTTATAACCTGAATTTTATCTCCGGGGGTTCCAATAACCCTTTTAATAAAATCTTTTTTCTTAAAGTAATTAAGTTTCTGATTTTCTGCATCTTTTGGAAAGAGAAAAACTACTACATCTCCGCGTCTAGGGTTTCTTATTGTAAGTATTTTTCTGTCTACAAAAGGGACTTTAAGCCCATAAATCATCTTATTTACCAATATGTGGTCACCAATAAGGAGGGTATCTTCCATTGAACTTGATGGTATTTTAAAAGCCTGTATAAAAAGCGCTCTTATAATCAGCGCAAGTATTATGGCAATGGCAAGGGATTCAACTGTTTCTCGAAAAGAACTCTTCTTTCTCAGAGGAGTTTCTTCTGTAATGTTTTCGTTTTCTTTATTACTTTCTGATTCTTCTTGCTTAGTTGTGTCTTCCATTTTTTCCTCTTTTAATTTATTGCCTAATCCTCTTGCTGATTATATAATTAGGCAAGTGTATATTAGCCATTTTTTCTATAACATAATTTCTGTCAGCTGAGATAATACCTGAGCTGACAAATAATTAGAATCATATATCATAATGATATCAGTATTGCCTAATCCTATGAGCTATCGTAGGATTAGGCAATGATCCGTAGGGGCGCAGCGCATATTGTGCGCCCGAACCACCCCACCCTTCGGGCACGGAGGGGAATTTAACTCCACACTTCACTCTGCACACTCCACACTATTTTATGCAACATATGACCGAAAGCCGAAGTCATTTAATCTTCTACCTTCAAAATTGCCAAGAACGCTTCCTGCGGAAGTTCAATATTCCCGACGTTCTTCATCCGCTTTTTCCCCTCTTTCTGCTTTTCAAGGAGTTTTCTTTTCCTGGTTATATCACCGCCATAACATTTGGCAAGAACATCTTTTCTAAGGGCTTTGACAGTTTCCCTGGCAATAACTTTATTGCCTATGGCCGCCTGAATTGCCACTTCAAACATCTGCCTCGGAATAAGCTCTTTCATTTTTGAAACCAGTTCCCGCCCTCTGTAATACGCTTTATCCTTATGAATAATAAGGGAAAGCGCATCTACTACTTCAGCGTTAATAAGGATATTCATTCTGACAAGATCGCTCTTGCGGTAATCCAGATGTTCATAATCAAGTGATGCATAACCTTTGCTTATTGATTTTAGCCTGTCATAAAAATCTAAAACTATCTCATTTAATGGTAGTTCATATATTATCATTACCCTTGTGGTGGTAAGATATTTAATCTCGCGTTGTACTCCCCTCTTTTCCTCGCATAGAGCAAGCACTACCCCTACAAATTCGTTGGGCACGTGGATATGCGCCAGAATAAAAGGTTCTTCAATGTAATCAATATTCTGGGGTTCAGGCATTTTTGCAGCGGATTCAATTTCTATGACTTCTGAATCTGTTTTATGTATTTTGTAGACAACTGTCGGAGCGGTTGTAATAAGGTCAAGATTAAACTCGCGCTCAAGCCTCTCCTGTATTATCTCCATATGCAGCAAGCCTAAGAAGCCGCATCTAAAACCAAATCCCAATGCTATTGAAGTTTCAGGCTCATATGTAAAGGAAGAATCATTTAGTTTAAGCTTTGCAAGGGCATCCCTTAACTGCTCGTATTGAGATGTATCTATGGTATAAAGCCCCGAAAAAACCATTGGTTTGACTTCTTTAAATCCTGGAAGAGCTTCTTTACAAGGTTTTGTAGAGAGTGTTACGGCATGGGTTACTGTATCACCAACCTTAGCATCAGCTACTTCTTTTATTCCGGCAATAATAAAGCCTACCTCACCTGCTGAGAGTTTCTGAACTTCCCTCATATCAGGAGCAAAAACACCTATTTTTAATGCTTCATATGTTTTGTTGGTGGAGATTAACAGGATTCTGTCACCTTTTTTAATCTCTCCGTCAAAAATTCTTATAAGAATAATCACCCCTTGGTACTGATCATACCAAGAATCAAAAAGAAGAGCTTTTAAAGGTTTATTTGGATCTCCTGAAGGAGGCGGGATCTTTTTTACAATTTCTTCCAGTATTTCGTGAGTACCTATCCCCTCTTTTGCGCTGGCAAGAACGGCATCATGGGCATCAATACCGATAATTTCCTCAATTTCCTGGACAACCCTTTCAGGTTCTGCAGCAGGAAGATCAATTTTATTAAGGACAGGAAAAACTTCAAGATTGTTATCCAAGGCCAGGTAGACATTTGCCAGAGTTTGGGCTTCAACCCCTTGTGAAGCGTCAACAACCAAAAGCCCCCCTTCACATGCCGCAAGAGATCTGGAGACTTCATATGTAAAATCCACATGGCCTGGGGTGTCTATAAGGTTAAGGATATAGTCATTTCCATTTTTTGCTTTATAGTTAAGACGCACTGTTTGAGCTTTTATTGTTATCCCGCGCTCACGCTCAATATCCATCTTATCTAAAAACTGATCCTGTTTTTCTCTTTCAGATAAAGCTCCGGTATACTCAAGAAGCCGGTCTGCCAAGGTAGATTTTCCATGATCTATATGAGCTATTATGGAGAAATTCCGAATGTTTTTTATTTCCATGAATTCTGTATCTTCTGCCTATTAGTTGTTGTTAGTTTGTAAATTCTTTTATGGCAGAAACGATCTTCTCCATATCTTCTGTTTTCAAATAAGGGTGCATAGGGAGGCTCATCACTTTTTTCGCTACAGATTCTGATACAGGGAAACTCCCCTCCCCTTTATTTAACATTGAAAATGCCGGCTGCATGTTCAACGGAATAGGATAATGAACTGCAGTTGGTATCCCTTTTTCCTGTAAAAATTTTTGTAATTCATCCCTGTTTTCCACTTGTATAGTGTACTGGGCATATACACTCTTATTGAATGACTCAATATAAGGTGTGACAATGGCTGGAACGGCTTTTTTGAAAAGTTCGCTGTATTCTCCCCCTATCCTTGATCTTGCCTCAATTTCATCTGAGAATATCTGGAGTTTCGAAAGTAAGACAGCGGCCTGAATAGTATCGAATCTGCCGTTTATTCCTATCATTGGATGGTTATAACGTCTGTCTTGGCCATGATTCATAACCTGGCGCATTTTTAGAGCCAGAGCATCATCATCGGTAAAGCAAGCGCCACCGTCTCCATAGCAGCCAAGAGGTTTTGACGGGAAAAAGCTTGTGCAGCCTATTGTTGAAAGAGCGCAGGATTTTTTCCCTTTATATGTTGCTCCGAAGCTTTGGCAGGCATCTTCTATTACAGGTATTGACCCTGCGATCTCGTTAATTCTGTCCATATCCGCGCACTGCCCGTAAAGGCTTACAGGCATAATAGCTTTTGTTTTTGGTGTGATTGCCTTTTTTATAAGCTCCGGATCAATATTATATGTTTTAGAATCAATATCTACAAAAACAGGAGTTGCTCCAAGAAGGGCTATGACTTCTCCTGTGGAGATAAATGTGAAAGGTGTTGTAATTACTTCATCTCCCGGTTTTATCCCAAGAGCCATTAAAGCTACCAATAGCGCATCAGTTCCGCTGCTGACGGTTATACAGTGCTTTACACCGACATGTTCCGCAAGCTTGCTTTCGAGCTCCCCTATTTCAGGCCCTAAAATATATTGATTATGCTTAAGAACTGCTGCAATTCTCTTTTCCAGGTCAGGTAAGATGTGTTCCTGCTGTTTTTTAAGATCAATAAACGGTATCTGGCTCATTGTTTTCTCCTTAAAATCTGTAAAATTTGGAATTTATTCCGAAGTATCAAGAGGAAGAGTTGTCTGATCCAACTGAATTTCAGAGTCATCAAGTTCCTGTATCTCCTTAAGAGTTGGTAAGGCTGCTAAATCTTTTAAACTGAAAACTTCCATAAATTCTTTGGTCGTCCCATAAATGAGAGGCTTTCCGGGAATATCTTTTTTACCGAGGATTCTTATAAGCTTTTTATCAAGAAGATTTTTAAGTATACCACCGGAATCTACACCTCGCAGATATTCTATTTCTCCCCTTGTTACAGGTTGGCGATATGCAATGATAGCCAGGGTTTCCATTGAAGAAGGTGAAAATTTGGGAGGTTTTGTCCGTTTCATCCGCCTTATGTAGTCGGCATTTTCTGTTTTACTTCGTAATTGGTAACCGCCTGCTATTTCAATAATTTCAATCCCTCTGGAATTTTCTTCTTTGTAATCATTGATAAGCTCTGAAAGAGCAGATTTTATTTCGTCTCTTTCAAATTCATCAAGAATGGTACAAAAACGGTCAACAGAGACCGGGGTTTCTGAAACAAATAAAATACTCTCCAGCACCCCCTTAAGCACGATAGGTATCAATGCCATCCTCCATAGCCAATTCGGAATCTACAGGAAGAACTGTTGGTTTAACCCAGATTGTACCATATGTTTCTATCTGGGTAAGACGTATAAGTTTAAGCCGGCATAGCTCAAGAATCGCTAGAAACGTTGCTACAATAAACTCCCTTGTCAAATTTCCCAAAAAAAGTTCCTCAAACTCAAGATACTCTTTACCTGTGAGATACTCAAGAATATCAGAGATTCGGTCAGAAATACTTATATTTTCCGAACCTACTTCGTGAAAACTCTCTTCAGGGATTTTTGAAAGTATTCTTTTGAATGCATTGACAAGTTCAAATATCTCTACTTCAATTGGTTCGTTAGTCTCTGTTACTTCGGTATTTGCCGGGAAAAAGTCTCTCTTAAAAACATCTCGCTGCAGAAGATTTCTTGAATAAAGTTCTTTCGCAGCCTCTCTGTATTTTTCATATTCCAGAAGCCGTCTTACAAGTTCTGCTCTTGGATCTTCAACTGTTTCTTCCTCTCCTTCGTCAAGGGATATTGAAGGGAGCAACATCTGCGATTTGATCTGGATCAGAGTCGACGCCATAACAAGAAACTCTCCGGCAACGTCAAGATTAAGCTCTCTCATAACATCAATATAATCAAGGTATTGCTTGGAGATTTCAGCCATAGGGATATTGTAAATATCAAGCTCATTTTTTTTAATAAGATGCAAGAGTAAATCTAGCGGCCCTTCAAAAGCCTCAGTCTTCACAAAATAAGCTATACTATCTTCTGACGGGAAGAGTTGACTGTCCTCTGCCATTAAATTTTCAGAGCCTCACGTACATCAGCCATTGTTTCTGATGCGTGTAAGGAAGCTTTTTTATTCCCTTCATGAAGTATATCTTTAACTATTGAGTCTGAAGTAGCTAATTTTTCACGTTTTTCTCTGAATGGGGCAAGTGCGTTCACTATTGCCTCTGCCTGTATCTTTTTACAATCAACGCAACCCAGCTCGGCAGATCTGCAAGCCGGTTCAATCTCTGCGATTTCTGCATCGGAAAGATAAAGCTTGTTTAAAGAGAATGCCACGCACCTGTCAGGCTCACCCGGATCAGAACGGCGTGGCCTCAGAGTATCAGTAACCATTGACATAACTTTTTTCTTTGTCTCTTCTGAGGATTCTGAAAGAAAAATAGCATTCCCGTAAGATTTACTCATTTTTCTTCCGTCAAGCCCCTGCAGTTTGGGAGTTTCTGTTAAGAGAGCCGCCGGCTCAGGAAAGACTTCTCCATAAAGATAATTGAATCTTCTGGCTATCTCCCTGGCTAGTTCCATATGGGGAAGTTGATCATGCCCAACCGGAACTCTAGCTGCTTTATAAAGGAGGATATCCGCCGCCATAAGAACAGGATAGCCAAGGAAACCAAATGTTGACAGGTCTTTAGTTGACAGATTTTCCTGCATCTCTTTATATGTAGGATTCCGTTCCAGCCATGATACAGGCGTAACCATGGAGAGTACCAAGTTAAGCTCGGCATGTTCATGAACCGCACTTTGCGTAAATATAACACTTTTTTCAGGATCCATACCAAAGGCAAGCCAATCAAGAACCATATCTTTAATGTTTGCGCGTATATTATCAGTGCTTGCAT
>Ga0123357_10003340_pt1 | contig 18352 bp, 16 predicted proteins | sample TergutEmb28metaG_FD_89873 | JGI IMG/M metagenome (GOLD analysis project Ga0123357, IMG submission 89873) | Embiratermes neotenicus P4 segment gut microbial communities from Petit-Saut dam, French Guiana - Emb289 P4 | ecosystem: Host-associated > Arthropoda: Insects > Digestive system > Gut ... | reverse complement strand
CTCCCCCTCTAAACGCTCTAAAGCGTTTCTGGTATAGTACGTAAATTTAAATGTCCCGTGAAAAAACTCGGCTCTTCTGCCCAGGCACTAGCGATTTGAATGGAACGGGGAAAGGGTTAAGAAAATACCTAAGTACACACTCCTTTTACTCTGTAAATGAATTCTTTTGTGTAAAGATGATTTGCAATACTGTTTTTTTTTAAATTACTGTAGTATTTTACATGGTAAATTTGTATACTTATGTATTTATGACTTGTTCCACATCCCACTGTCTTTATGACACACTTATGGACCCATGGCATGTATGTATGTAGAAAACACGCCAGCAACTATACCCAAAATTTTTATTACTAAAAATATACTGCAACTTCTTATTTAAATGTTACTGTTTAACTTTTTAGGGGCTATGTATCATAAATGAGGAGGTTAAGGCCAAAATCAGTAGTAGTAGTAGTAGTAGTAGTATATTGTAATACTGACAAGGAAATCAGCTGACCTTTCTGTTCCCTAACACCGAACCACCGAAGATATTGTGAAATTTCTTTACTACAGTGTCATAATTTATGACAGCCATACTGTTCAAGACATGTTCAAGTACTGCAGCAGTATTTTTGAATGTGACTGGATTCTCTGAATATGTACGCACATAAACTTATGCGCTTGGATTAGAACTCGCATGACTTCTTCATTTTGTTAGAGCAACCACATTAATAAAAGCTAACGAAATATCGTTGCCAATCCCAGTCACCATGTAGTGTGACACATGGGTCTGCAGCTGCTCACTTGCTGGGATTGTGGGTTCAAATCCCACTCAAGGCAATGATATCTCTCAGTGCTGTGTGTTGTCAGGTACAGGATTCTGTATTGGGCTGACCACACATCCAGAGAAGTACTACTGAATGTGGTGTGTCTTGAGTGTGATTGTAAAGGCCCTAGCCTACTAGAGGCTGTCATGCCATGGGGGAGGGTGAATAATAAATTTAAAAAATTATATATCCTTACCTTCTAACCTTAAACAGGTATAAAACATTTATCTCCTAACAGTTCCCACTTACAGTGCAAATCATACATACATATGAACACTGTATTTATGGAAAAGAAGCAGCATTAGCCAAACAGCACAACAGCCAAGCCTGTTAGGCAGTATAGTTAGAGGGCACACATGGTGCAAAGCTTAAAATCCCAAACTGCTACTAACTACTCTTGTCATATCTACACTTTTTGCCGGTGATTGATTGGTAATTATATGCACGTTATGATTTATTAATTGGCTATTAGTACAATTAATAGAGACTAAATTAAATTTTTGTCTGAAATCATGTGGGCTGTGACAAGATTTGCAGGTTCAAACTCATTCAAACTCCCAAACCCTTACCTGAACAAACTTGTTCTTTTATATTCATTTATTAGTAATATGCCAGTTATGTAGGTAGCATTATAACAAAATGGTTGTAATTCTATTGCATCAATGTATATAATTGGATTATATCTCTCATCGCTTGCTTGTTCATACAGGCAGTGATCCACATTACTAACAAGACAGGCAAAGTACATAAAACATAACAATGGCCTGTTAGCATAATGTTTATACCTCCTCGGTAATCCTGACAGTTTGATACTACTTGAAGGTCACACTTGTGCATTGTATCTATATTACATATATCTGAATTAAAAATGTTTCCATACTGTCCACAGCAAATAATAATCCCGAAGCCCGTCACACGCAGATGCCTGGGTTGAATCCAAGGCCAGTCCATGTGGAATTTATGGTGGACGAAGTGAAATGGGACAGGTTCGTCTCTACGTACTTCAGCTTTCACCTCTCATTGTCATTCCACCAATGTTCCACATCATACTTCAACATTAAACAGTACTTCTCTTGCAATGTGTTAAACAAGAGAAGTTAACATTTAAATCTAAGCTACAAGTTGCAAGCACAACTCATAAAACCTACTTTCCTACTGCACAGAATCCCAGTGCAACAATTCTGTGCTGATAATGTTAAGTTCATAATCCAACAATAATTTAGCTCACAGGTTAGAATGCTGGGCTTGTTCATCAGTGATGGCAGGAACAAATCTACATCAGCCAGAAACCACCTTGAAGATTCTGGAAACAACACTCCTGTGAGAATCTCAAATCTTGTGGAAACCACCTTGTTGCAAATTAATAGAAGAGAATCAGACTGCTGCCAATGTGCATTCTTTTATATTACAATCCAACATTATGGCAGTGCATACAATTTCATACACTTCAACAATAAACAAAACAGATGACTTCTATTTCTGGATAATTTGTGTACAATTTTTGAACACAGAAAAAATATGTTTCCCATAAAAATGATAATGAATGTAATACACCCTACTGACACTGTATGACCTAGAAATTAATTAATATGCCCTTCCACAAACCCAATACCTTTTATGTTTGTTAAGAAAGATTTTGTAACCAAGCCCATTCCAAATGCTTGAAGACTTCAATGTACACATTTCTTACATAAATTGTTACTTCTGACATTTTGTGGCACACAGAAACCACAGTCTGAAGTGTGAATACAGGCACTCCCAGACTACATAAGCCCAGAAAAAAATCACACATATGTGCACTTACCCATAAATCATTCTTGTTTAATTTTTATCCCTAGAATTATTTCCTTCCATTTACTTACTCTACTCACAATTATTTCTAAACTTTAACACATTATACTTTTTAATATCTCAGTAGACAGTTATATAATTGACAAGTACACACACATGTGTACACTACAAATTTAATAAAATTATGTGTATGAGTTTTGTGGGTAGTGGACTGAATTACCACACATATGAAAGTCATGTTACATAAAGGTTTGCAGAACAGAACCCTTACATTAGTCTGGGAATGTCTGTACAAAGAAAATAGAAATGGACTAGCTTACACATAGAAGGAAACTACCAACAGATGGCCAAGAAGTAGCTAAATACAGTATTCACATTTTAACATGTCACGTGAAAAAGTCTTCTAATAATGTTACTCATTTCTGTTCTTAGAATGATGTTCTTCAATGAACCTGATAAATCACATTTTCACACAATTTCACTGCCTTTTTTAACCCACTGTTCAAATGTTAAAAAGTCATGTCAGAGTCACTTCAACTGCAGGAGGCATAATATAAAAACATTCAACATTCTTCATGTTTGGAAATACTTCAACGTTTTTCATGACATAATTTTACCTTGTTACATAAACAACAGAATTTACTTGATATCAATTATGATGGTAGTAATTATTTTAGTAACCTTAACTGGCCAGAAATTTACTTCTGGAAAAAAGATTTATTTACAAAATTTGTTTTGGATAACCATGGAAATGGGTCTTCTCTGTATTGCTGATGTACAAGGAAGAGAAATGTGTGGCCTAAGCTTTCAAAATAAAAACTGCAGGAAACCACATTTTAAAAAAATGTTATCTCAGGAATTAAATTACTCCATACTTACCTCATGTAATCAATACAAATAGAGAGGGGCATATGGCAGTGATAACAATGTCAGTTCTGGAGGAGGTTTTATGACCTTCATTTAAAACATTTTCACAACAGTGTCCAAATGATCAAAGGCAAGGAACATGACCTACATACACTTACAAAACTGGGGTCATCCCAAAAGAATCAACAAAACAAACACAAAGTTTAATATTACACTGAGCTAAGAGGAGCTATACAGCATGCCTTGTTGGACCATCCTTGGTTGTCATTAGTGCCGCTTATGTCAGCGCCACCAAGTGACCTACCTAACAGTGATCAAACCTTGTCAATTCATAACAAAATAGTAAACACTTCCAGACCATACATCCATTGCTTTTTAAATTTTCCCTCATTTAATGGTAAAAGAGTAAAATATAGTTAGTATGCTGTTTGTGATGTAGGTGTTCTAGATTTTGGGTTTATTTCAAAGTTGCATTTTATACAGAGAATTAGAAGCAAACTAAAGATCTTTTTCCGAATGCTCGGTAATTTTAAATGTATTTTGGAGGCCTTAATTCTTAATTCAAGACTAAATTTATTTCATACTGTTCTGGGCCAAGCTGACAGCTGCTATATTTACAGACTCCTGGAAGTTCATTATATTTAATTTCTGTGTTTATGTACTTTCCAAACAACTTTCATCCAGCAAGATTTGCCTAACTATTTGTAAACAATGAGTAGAAGTTCTTCCACTGCTCTGATTCACAGTAGTAGTAGTATATCATTTTATTCCATCAGGTCCATATGGCATTTGTGAAGCACCTCCATCTGACTCTGTTGGTTCTGGCTTACCAAGGACTACTTATTTCACTGAATACACAACTCATAACTGTCAAACTGTGGAAATTAATTCAGATAAAGAACATTTATGTTTTAAGTTTAATAAACTACTACCCTGTGTACATACCATCATAATATGCAAAACTGTGGCAATTATTCTGGCCAATGAAGGTTATTACATATGTTTTAGGAAATGAATAAACCAAAACACCATACCATAGGACATGTACTATCATACTTACATGATCATGCAGCCATTAAAAATACTTCTCTCAAAACAGTGGTTTTCAAACCATCGCACAGAACCCTGGCCACACTTAATATTATAAGTAATGTGAAATGTCTTACAATGTCAAAAACTATACCTGAGACACTCACTTCTATCAAAATGAACTTACAAACTGATTATGAATCAATCTGAGGTTCAGATAATGATAAATGTGTTTGTCACTTCGTCTTCTTTCAAAATCTAGGATGGTGAAGACTGAACAGAAGTACTAGTACAGAGATACAAATAGACTTCCATTGTTCCCTCTCACATTTTGTCTAATTACACAACTCCCTTTAATGCAAACTACCACAGATTTTTTTGACACACCTATCACAGACCTAGTTATATAACACTACTTTTGTCTCAGACATCAACTGCTTAAAGAAATCAAACATCAAATACAGCTTTTATGGATAGGCCTGTGGAAGGGAATGCCGCAGTAATATATACAAATATATCAGAGAGTAATGAAAGACATACAAGCATCTGAATATTCAAGTATTCTACGATGTTACATCATGTTGACTGGCAAATAGTTACTCAAGTCTTGAGCAGCATGGTGCCTCTGAAGTGTTGGTACTTATCTGCCAGCCAACATGACGTCACATCCTTCTGTAACAATCAAAGTTCTACCAGTTTGGTACCTCCTAGCTGCCTTATCCTACTTGATACTAAATAACCCATCCTGTATCAAAATGTGAACCAGATAATGAATGAAACTGATATAAGTGTTCATTCAGCACAACCAACCCTCTTTCCTCAAGTACCTGTTCTATGTATTGCTGCATGCTGCCTGTACATTGTGCCTGGCAGACATGACTGGTCAAAGCAATAAATTCACCTATCTTCCTGCTATAGTTCTTTATTACATACCATGAACTATCACATCCAAAATCACTGAGATATTTATGTGTACAGAATTGGCTTGTTTACTTTCTTATCTTGTATTTAACAGTGCACTAAATTAAATTACAGACTTTAGTGTGTGGTAAACAGTTTCTTGTCTTGTTACATAGTATGGCAACAAAGTGGGTAAAAGTGATTAAATGCTTCAAAACCATATAACCTTATCCAACCTCCTTGCATTAGACGGGTTAAATCATGAATACCATAAAATGAAGTCCCACTTTGAGACCTACATAATGCTCAAGCACCTGAATGACAGAACAGTTCTCTATATACATGTGGTTTCCCACAGCAGTTTACTTCATTATACACATGGAATAAACTTTTCATCCAACCATCACATTGCAAATAAGCATTAATGGTAAGGTCGAAGGGCATTCACTTACATGCAGTACATATTTTTCAGAAGACTGAATGTTCCATGGCCATTAAAGAATTTAATGGGTTCCCACAAATTACTTATTTCCACTTAAGATAAACAGTAATCTAAAATCAGTTGCAAATACCAGCAGAACGGAACAAATGACCTAAACAGCATTGAATCCAAGTACTAGGTAAGGTATCAGGGAAAAACTAACTTCCAGCACAGAAATGCTTCCTTGGAAGGTGTCTAAGCTTCGCCTGTTTTTCCTTCTTGTAACAGCCAACATGCAGATGAAAGAGTATGGAACACTGGTGGAATGATACTGACAGTGGGAAACCAAAGGACTAAAAGTAAAACCTGGCACATGGCCAATTTGTCCACCATAACTGAATCTGGGCCACCACTACGAGAGGCCCGTCACTGACTGGGTTGAAAGTTATTAAAGAACAGGACTGAGTGAAAACAGTCTGGGGACTGGCTCCTGTGGTTACGAAAATAACTCACACTGGCAAAAAATGACAGACAACTTCAAAATAAAGATGAAATTCTATCAAGTAAAAAACTTCATAAATCACCCAGACCACATCATAAAAATACTAAATGCACTTTGTTTTCCATAACAACATGCTTAATTTTTGCAACAAGATAATTCCAATATATTATCCAAGTATGCCCAAATCAGTATCAGAAAAACAGGTAAATTAAACCAACACGTGTGTGTCACATTCTCTGTAAAGTTGCTTCAAATGAAAGGGAACATTTCATTATGTTTGTGTCTAAAATAACACATATGATTCACACCTGCACAGAAAGTCGGTTATGGATATCGTCCAAGAACTATGCACTGGATGTGGCGGGGAGTAACATGTGTTACTTATTTTTACTGAGACATAACATACCTTGATTTGTTACCTAACTCGTGGTAAAGTTTATTGCACTCTGAATGAAATACCTACCACTCTAGACGAACTGAATGTTCAACTGTACAATGTACTATGATACTGCCTACTATGAAAACAGAAAACAATACAGTGTAGTTGGTATAGTGTCCAAGCTTCAGACTGGACAACCAAGGAGTCACAGTTCCATTCCAAGCATGGACACGAGGTTTTAAAGTGCCCAAACTGACACTGGGACCCACCCAGCCTTCTATTCAGTGGGTTCCAGGGACACTTCATACATACATATACATATATACACACACACACACACACACACACATATACATATAAAACTAGCCAGGACATGAAGTTTCACTTTTATCGAGTGCCAAGGTTAAGAAAGAATGCAGCGAAACCTCTCACCTCTTGAATTCTTCACAGCGTGTACAGGAACAACTTTAGTTTTACCTTCATTTATTGTGAAAATGTGTTACTAGTACGTGGAAAACAAATACATGTATGCTGCAACAGTATTAAAAAAAATATATTACTACACATGTGGCACTATTAGAAGGTACAGCAAGTTGAACCACTGTCTGCTAAGACAGACCCAAATGCAAATCCTGTTTATACTCAGTACATTCTAAATATATATGCGGTCAACCAATATTCAGCACACAGTTTACACATAAACTACATTCTGTGTCTGTTTGCAGAGAATGGAGGCATTCAGAGCCCCTTGGAACCCCCACATGATTAAGAGCTCAGTTCTGAGTTCCAAGAACACATGAAGTAGCAGTTACTGCAAATGGCAGGGAAGTGTGAAAATGCTAGCAAGCAGGAACACTTACAACTCATTATTCACTTCAACCCATGGCAAGGCTCTCTACACTTCATTCTGGGTTGGTTTGTTATGAACAAAAAGCTCAGGAAGCCCGATAACCTCAAAAATTAACGTCAAATAAACTGCTCCCTGTAATCACAAAAGCTGTTTAATAAAACATTACATTTGATATTTGCTTGGTTAATATTTAATTTATATTTTGTCACCAGCGTGTGTCTTATACACCTCCAATGGCATTACAAGTTTGAAAACCACTGCTTTTGAACTTCCTTCTTACTTGGTATACCATGAAGATTAAATACTTAACCTTCAAATCCTGTCACATCCATAACCATGTAAAATATTTAACAACCATGATTGTCCTGACTCTTGCATATGTACACACATACAAACACACATATATGCACGCACAAAAAAAAAGCGCACACATTTCTTGACCGCAAACCTGCACAAGTTTATCATGAAATTGATTGCACCCTTGGGATGACATTATCAGTCATTCTGAATTCCATAAAAATATGGTCATGTACACTTGAGAAGAGCAAAATGCACTGTAGGCATCTACAATGTATTAAGCCCATATGAATGTTGTATTGAGCAGCTATGTCACTGTTGGCCGAAATGTCCATTTACACCCCTCTGTTGCGCAGGTCTTTCACCTAGAATTGGGTAAGAGATACAAAATATAATGTAAAGGACAAGTTTCAATTATGTTATAATGAAATACTGCACACAAAGAATGCCCTTAGGCAAATTAAACTTTCAGTTATCTGGCTTATGGCAAAAGAAATATAGGACACATAAGGAGCAGTGATTTTGAAAGGCAAGAAGATAAGGAGATGAATACAAAGAACAGAAGAAAAGTTAGAAAATGTATGTAGAGTGAAATATTTCTGGTACATTCACATAAATTCAGCACCCACCTGAACAAGGTAACAATGGTATCCATAAAAACAATGGTAACCTCAGCAAACAAAGTAGTAATAAAGGAACACAGGTCTCCATGCAAAGTTTCTTGTTATTTCTAAGTGCTTTAACCAAAATTTGAATGCGTCTACCAATTTTAGTAAAAGTTCCCAATATCAACTTTCACAACAACCCATCTGGTGGGAGCCAAGTTGTTCACATACAGACATCAAAAAAATAACAGAGAATGAAGAAACTAATCAGCGTGATGTTTTGGACTGAAAACTGGTAACTGGCTTCAGCTACGCATTACCCATGTATCATGCCTCCACCATTATTTATGGATATTTCTCCTGTTAGAGTACACTTTTACTATTTGTACTAAAAATTCTGGCACTGACAGATGTTGCCAATGACATACCTTGTATATGCGAACCAGCCAATGTTCTGTTGTATAAGCCTCTTCTAGAACATCTAGCTCAAAATCCTTATTGCCAATCTCAGCACTGCGAACTCGATCGTAACCAGGCGGTTTTCCTGTCATGTAACAAACATTTACCACTTCAAAACCAGCGCGACTTGTATGGAACAAGACAATTTTTTCTCTTTCACATTAACATTAGCAGCTTTTACCTCCTTTCTGGTGACGACTGATCACACATAAGTTTTACTATATATTATAGCATGTATACAGTGTTTGCTCTTGGGGAGGCGATACTTGTTCCACTGACAGTTGTATAGACAACAGGACACATATAACTATGTGAGACACTGTTGCTGACCATCCCCCTTTTCAATGACATTAAAATATCTCCCAGACAGAAGCTGTAACTGTGGAATTAAAAATACATTCAAAATTCTTCTAAATTTCAGAACTGCATGTATCTCACAGAAATCAGGTTTTGAAAATTTGTCTCTGTCATGCCATGATCCTTTGTGATTAAAACTGCAAGTCTCAGTTCAGAATAGACAGGTATAAGGATGGATTTGAACAAAGCTTTGTATGAGGATGAAATTGGGATGCCTCCTACAGCTGAACAGGTTACACCAACAATGTGATATAAGGAGAAGTTTGGAAACAACTTACCACAAGAAAATAGAATATAAGATGCAGATTTACATAGGATGATGACATTATTACACATTTGTAAATTAATGTAACATTGTATCCTACAATCCCGTGATAAGTAGGACCCAGTCACCACAGCATGGCACATCCTCAGGTTGCGGATGGAGGAACAGCCTCCAGTATGAAGGGTAGCTGTGAATATACTGAATAAGCAGCTGCAGACAGCCGACAAGGGGTGGTTCTCCAGCTTGTGGGTTGGGCGAGGTGCTAACAACTTCTTACCGTAAAAACGTATCTTGTCACAAAACATTCCTACAGTAAGCCTCGGATCCGGACTAATACTTTGCTATGACCTAAGCAACAAAAAAGGGACATGAGATTTGATACATGGAATGTTAGGAGCCTGTACTGGGCAGCAACCAGAGAATTAGCAAGATAGAAATTAGATTTAGTGGGTGTGCAGGAGGTTAGGTGGGGACAAAGGAGGCACAGTAAGAGCAGAGGATTATAATTTTTTTCATCAATTGGGAATAGGATTTTTTTGTATACCACAGAATAGTATCAGCAGGTGAGAGCAGAGTTGAAGGGCAATAAAACGGATTGTAGTAATTACACAGGCATATCAATTCTGCCAACTACGTACAAATTTTATCCAACATCCTGCTGTCAAAGTTAACTCCATACGAAGAGAAAATTATTGGGGATCATCAACGTGGATTTCGACACTACAGGTCAACTGCTTATCATATACTCAGCATTCATCAAATACTTGAGAAAAAATGGGAATACAACGAAGCAGTGCATCAGCTCTTTATAAACTTCAAGAAAGCTTATGATTCAATTACGAGGGATATCTTTTATAATATTCTCATTTAGTTTGGTATCCCCATGAAACTGGAAAGGCTAATAAAGTGTGTGACTGAAACGTACTCGTATAGCAGAGTCCGAGTAGACAAGAATTTGTCTGACATGTTTCCTATCAGGAATGGTTTGAAATAAGGAGACGCACCATCACCATTGTTTTTCAACTCTGCTTTAGAGCATGCCATTAGGAGGGTTCAGATAAACCAGGATAGCCTGAAATTAAATGGTACACATCAACTTTTGGTTTATGCTGATTATGTTAATATACTGGGAGGAAGCATACCTACTATAAAGAAAAATGCAGAAGCTTTGGTAGTGGTTAGTAGGGAGAGTGGAACAGAAGTAAATACTGATAAAACTAAGTGCATGGTCATGCTCGAGATCAGAATCCAGGACGAAGTCATAGTTTAAAGAATGATAATTGTTCCTTTCAAAAGGTGGAACAGTTCAAATATTTGGGAACAACCTTAACACATCAAAATTCTCTTCAGGAAGAAATTAAGAGCAGACTGAAGTCAGGGAATGCTTGCTACCATTCGGTGCAGAATCTTTTGTCTTCCAGTTTGCTACCCAAAAATTTAAAGATTAAGATATACAGAACTATAATTTTGCCTGTTGTTTTGTATGGGTATGAAACTTGGTCACTCACACAGAGGGAGGAACCTAGGCTGAGGGTGTTTGAGAATGGGTTGCTGAGGAGTATATTTGGGCCCTAAGAGGGACGAGGTAACAAGGGAGTGGATAAAACTACATAATATTTTTCAGGTGATAAAATTGAGAAGAATGAGATGGACGGGGCATGTAGCACATATGGGGGGAAGGAGAGGTGTATACAGGGTTTTGGTGGGAAAACCGGAAGAAAAGAGACCACTTGGGAGACCCAGGCATAGATGGGAGGATAATATTAAGATGGATCTTCATGAAATGGGATGTGAAGTATGGACTGGATCAAGCTGGATTGGGACAGGGACAGGTGGAGGGTATTTGTGAATGTGGTCATGAACCTTCAGGTTCCATAAAATGCGGGGAACTTCTTGACTAGCTGAGAACTAGTCTGTATGGTTACAGCTTCTCAAGAAGGACCCTGCTCTGTAGAGTAATTAAATAAGTATCCTACAATCTGTGGACAACAAACATGGAGTTACAGCTATATATGTTCTGCACTGTTCTTATAATACATTCCAAGTAACACAAGACTTTAACCCACCTCCTTCAGTATAGACTTGCCCAAAACGATAATAACACATTTTATACATGAGACAGTTGAGGAGTGTTGGTGAACCCTCTTTGTCTATACGGAACTCCCCAGAAGGAGAGTAGTAATCCCACTCCTTGATGTGGCTTCCTCGGTCTGTGCTGCCACCAATTCGAACCATCCACAAGAACTTATTGATATCTGCAAAAATGCATAATAGGAAAAAAAGATAAACACTCACTAAAATTATATATTAAAAATGTCAACCAATCAACATACACAGAAAATACTATAAGTATTTATGCAGCTTCCAATATCCCAGCATTTATTCTATAATACAAAATATTTAAAAAAAAAAGACAGTTCTACAAAGAATTTAAATACACAAGTATTCAAACTTTATTTTCACTTCGAGGGCAAAGAACTATCACTTCTTAAATTTCAGGCTCTCATGATCAGCCATCTACTTGCTTAATGCCTTGCACTAACTTATTCATACTGCATGCCAGCCAGCCAGCTCAAGGAAGTTTTTTGTTTTCTGTGTAGCATACATAGTGGTTGATGAAGGTGTATGGTTTAGGAGAAAGAGTTTTCTAGATTTCAGCTACTAGATGGCAAAAGCATACATTCAGTGCAACAGAAATTTGTGCTACATTCCAATACTAAATCAGGTCTGAACAAGTCCAACAAATTACAGCATGGGGAAATCTGTACTGTTGGATGTTGTCTGACAAATGAACATAAAGGCTTCATTTGTTATTGTTACTCATCATCCAGTCTAGTGCTTGAATTTAAAGTTATCAGGCAGTTACTCTAAAAGAACTTGTGGCTGCATCTGGTCAATCAACTACTTGATCATGCGACTGCCATCAAACTGCTACCTAAACATGATGCACCCATTAATCAGCCAATTACTTGCTTTAACATATGGCAGTCATCAACTGGTCAATCTGCTTGAATTTGAGCAAGCCACTGATTGGCCAATCCAGTGTTTTAAATATGTGGCTGTCATTTCAAAATATCCATTTCCTCCAACTTGAGACTGCCATTGTCACCAATCTAGAATGTTATAATTCTATGTGCTGCTTGATTTTGGGTTCCCAATAATCACATGATCTACAGCTTGGCCTTGAGACTCATAACTCAATCTAGTACTTGAATTTAAGGCTGTCCCTGATAAATCATCTGCTTGAACTTTAGAATGCCACTATCAGCCACTATATGTACCTGAGCATGAGATCATCAGTCACTCTACTGCCTGAACTTCAGACTGACATTATCATCTAGTCTTGTTGTTCTTGCTGGTATCATCATAATAACAGACCATTTGAAAAACCCATTCCCCATCAACATTAACTTATATTTTCAGCCTCACATATACAAAATACCATAAAATTATACAAACTGGAATGCAAGTAAAAAACAGATAAGAGGCTCACTGGCCCTAAGGCTCCTAAGTAGTAATGTACATTACACACAGCCCAGCTGTTACCACCAACGAACACTAGCCATCCAATCACTTTTGACTAGTGTTGAATTAAGCAGTTTCAAAATTCACAAAAGTTGAGGTTTGGTTGTAACAATGGCTCCCATCAAGTACACTGTGACGAGAACCGAACATCAATGTCATTTTCATTTTGAATGCAGAATGCTGAAAACCAAAAAAGTTAGGTCAGTATTCTTACTACACAGGCAGCTATAAGATTTCATACCATCAGAGGAATAACCAGTAAGTCCGCCAAAAATAACAAGAACATAATCAACATCCAACTCGCGCATGATTTCATATGCACGATCTTCAGATGATGCCATGGCCTGGCCAACTCTTGAAATATGTGTGTTGTTCCAAGTGTTATTGTCTACAAGAATTGTTCGATTTGCCATCGCTGTTATCTGGTAACCATAATCCCACCAAGACATAACCCTTGCATCCTGAAACAAAAGAGCACAATACAGGTAATGAGAAAGTAAGAAAAACTGTGAGCTGAATACTGGAGAAACTATTGTGGCAAAAATAAATGTGCATATTATCCATAAATCCAGTGCATAAGGCTGACAACGTTACCACCATCCTGTGCCATTGTCATGAAATCTGAGAACCTTAATTTTCTGGAACCCTCTGGGCCACTCCAGGCCTGTAATGGGACTGCTTTGCCTTTATATTATCCATAAATACTGTGTGACAATCTTGAACAAAGTTTGACAACCATACACAGCCTCTGGTCATTACAATCTCCTTATAAAACTTCACCTGTCTAAAGTAGAAATGTAAAGAAAGTATGGAAGCGGATAAACCATTTCTATGCATTACCATTGGTCTTGTGGAAAAGATGACTTAATAATACGTGACTAACACTTACACACATAAAAGAAAAAAAATGGTGCACTCAATCAAATAACTTAGGTCCAAGTTCACAATCATATATAATATAGTCCTGAATGATTTGTACAGGTTATGTTTAGTGAAGGTAATACATGCAATACCACATGGTAAGATTAACTGCATAGTAGTAAATGTGCATCATACAAAGTTCAACAGATGCCAAATATAAATTAGTTTTCATCTGCAACTTCACAAACACAAATACCCAATCTTGAGCGCGGATAAAGTATTGTTACTGAGTTAAAAGACTTAGAGGGTTTTCCTTGCTACTGTATTCTCTCCTACCTCTGGAGTGTTCATTCGTAGCCAGTAATAAGCCTCCCTGAAGTCATCAAAGATGATACGAGAACCATCATGTGATCGTGCTGACAACACAATGCTAGGGCTGCTGTAAGCTTCTGATGTAACCCATGTGCAATGAAAAGTATAGGACAGCAGTAAGAAGCACATCACACCAACGAACACTGTTGCAATCTGCAACCCACATCCCATGACTGGTAAAACAAAGGCCAATTCAAAGTCTGTTTCATATAAGAAGCCTCACGCACACAGCAGTAATAAATTGTGAAATGTGCTCTGGCATAACCAGTCTGTTATTCCAGTCTCTAGATTTTCAATGTGTGAATGCTAACCTTTGATGATTCCTTATACAACTACTACAAAAGTGACAAATGCATCTTAAAATTAATAAATTTATCCAATATTTCTGCATTACACATTATCAAAACACTACATGATTACTGTAATTTACTTACGTAATATCTTTCAAACGCAATATAATGCATAAGCTCCATTCAGCAGAGTCCTTCTTGAGACGTTAACAGACCCTCAGCCAGTCAAAAAATACCCTGCACTTTGTGAAACCCTTCAAGATGAGACCCACACACTGTCCTAAAAACTTCAGGAGCCAAATACCAACTGAGATGGCATTATGCCCCATAACTGACACCTAACCCACAGGTTGATTACCATGTTAAGGAAAGCACACCATCTGTGCCCTAAGGTAAATAATTCCAGCCCACATCATCCTATTCTGTATACTGAAGATCTATTTTAATATTATCCTCCCTCATTGGCCTAGGTCTTCCATAGTCTTTTTCTGTCAGGTTTCACCATAAAACCCCCACATGCATTCCTCCTTTTTCCCACATGTGCCACATGGTATGTCAGATATACAATGTCCTGTACGATACTTGCACCATTACTTGCTGGATATCCTTATATGTGAGGCACAAAATGTAATATAAATCTACAGTTCATAACATCATCTTGTAACACACAACTACTCACAGTCAATTGTATCATCAGACACTAACATCAATCACTTACCTCACTTTTCATAACAAAATTACTCTCAAATTTCTTAGTTTTCTTATCCACATTCTTTGTTGCATCAACCTGTTTCATATACGTCACCAACATGGCTGACACAGCTATACCCGACAGGATACACATGACTGGAGCAAGCACAAGCATTAGACGCACCATCACACCCTATAAGCATGAGATACAATGCAATCAATTTGCAAGTTCATTTGTTGGGTTGCACTTTGAACTCTTAACCATTACCTCCATTTTACCAATCCGGTGCGACTTCCACATAAAATAAATCAGTCACTCACGTTTCATATGTTACGTGAATCATTTAGAGGTTATATCATAGGCTGACTGAAAATTTCCTAACAGCATTCCTGCTTATAACATTTGACACTGTCACACCTAAATATGAACAATTACAATACTTCCAACAAATATAATTTTTAACAGGAAGAACCTAAACTGTACCAGATGCCGCTGTGTAGTGTAGGTCCCAGGTTTAATCTGCTACACAGAAATCAGGTATCCTCAGGTTTATCATGATTACCTTGTCATTCCATGTAAACTATGGTACACTGCCTAAAACAGACCACAGTCCTTTCCAATTCATCACTCAAAAATCATCCTACCTAGTGAGAGGTGTTATTAAATATAATCAACACATTTTACTGTAAGCTCCCTTCTTTTTTGGAAATCCTTTAGACAGGTTTATAACAGAGATGGGAAATTAATGGTACAATGTGAAGGCACTACCCTTCTATGCCAAAGTTCTCAGACTTAATAGTAGTTCCAGCTGGTGTGAATCTCACCTACTGCAAACCTCTGAGGTAATCAACTATGTGAGGAAAGGTATTATGTTTCAGAGCCACGTTAGGCAATGGGAACACTGCAGTACCATAATATATATATCTGATTATCATGCAGGAACAATAACACAAAGCAGAGAGGTTATGAATTTAATGTGGTGTATACATTTCTCCTTTTACTGTGAATAGCATGATGGATTCAGCAAAAACGATATACGTATACAGAATTCTTGTATTAATGTCACTTCAATCCTCAGTTAATAAGAGGTTAACACATCTACTCCTGCATCTGGGGTTACCTGTTGTGCAGTGTTTTGTCAAGACCAGCACACTCAACAAGGCTGGAGAACAATGTGTCATTACAAAACTGAAGAATTCTCTTTCAAAACACATTATGAGGGAACAGTTTCTATTCTGTTGCCAGACTTTGCATGTAGCTGCCTCATGTGATTTCCCAGACATATATAAATTTTTTGCTCTTCATTTCCCTACTATGAAAAAAAGTTTGGCTGGGGCATAAGCCAACAGCAGGATTGCTTACAGTATAAAAGTTACCAAGTTCTGCTGTAAACTGTATACTCACAGCAAAGTAAATGCTGGTGACACCATACAGCACAAGAAATATGTTTGCATCAGACAGCTTGGAGAAACAGAAGTACAATCCAGCTGGAAACAGGAACACTAAAATCTGGAGGTCAAAGTAGAATGACGACCAAGATGTAGGCTGATGTTCTGACACAGAAGCAATGATTGGAATGTGGTTCTTGGCATAGCTTGGATCCAAAAGGGAGTAGAAACGTCCAGTCCATGGAGAGATCTTCCCTGTTGGAACAACCACAAGTAATCACTTAACTTGCTTTGACATTTTTCGTTCTTTCTTTAATGTTTATAACAGAATGTAGTACAGTTTTGGAATAGCCAATTCTACATCCTTCTACCTCATACAAAACATTAAAGTAATAATACAAAAACATAACAACTAACTTGACTGTCATCAACATTGCTTTATATGCCATTCTGAAATGATACTATGCCAGTCTCCAATACAGATATATGGTCTATCATAGTCCACATTTTATATGTCTCTCCATCACTGACACCTATGAAGACAAAACAGCATACATCAGCCACATATGCAGAGGCAAAAACATTTAAGGGTAGGATTACAAAAGTGCCACACCAATACTGTACATTCCATAAAAAATAACACAAAGTATGATTTGAAATTAATTTAACACAGTGTGAGAAACATTTTGATTAAACTGAATGCACTGACTCATCAGAGCAATTAGGTCAGAAGGCTGCAAGTCATGTGTCTGAACCCACACAGTCGACTGTGGTCTTCAATTATTTGTGAGTTTATCCCACCGTCTATCATAACAATGAAAACCAAAATACATTATCACTTCTTTATAAAGTCTCTACTTTCCAAAGCCGTACTTAATAAAAGTGTAATACACCATACCTGTGAGTGTAAGAGCACCCCCTACAACTGCTGTAACGCTTGCTGTGGCAATCACCATCGCATGGAACAAAACTTCAAAATCCTTCTTGCTCATGCGACTACGAAGGTAGTCCACAAAGCTGTGGAGCTGACAGAGTCCAAATACACCTAGTGCCTGGCAACAGCCATCAAAATATATCACAAAATAAGGTGTGGTGGCACCCTGCCACATACCATCTATAATAATTATTTCAGTATAATTATTTTAGTACTTATTTCCTATTCCGGATATCAAATACAAAAGGCCATGAACAAGATACAAAATTGCCTCCAACCTACATTTGTCACCCTTGTCACAAAACAGTGCTCCTGTATTCATTCTACCTTCCCTATCCACGATCCCAACTTTCATTTCAAGCACTCTTTAACCTCTAGACAAAGTTTCTCGGAGCTATCATTCTGTAGAACCACCAATTCCAAGCTCCAAAATTCCAGAATTTAATTTCCAAGAATCCACGTCAAGCCAGCCTGGTTCAGTGACAAACCATACATCAACTTACATGTAACCAACACAACAGCATGCTTTCTCAGTCTGACTTTTAGTGTTGCTTCTAAGATGGCAACCTTAGCTCCTCACTCGGTGTCTGGTTGGGAAAAGTTTCAAACGCGCATTAGTTTCTGATATAAGAAGCTGAGCCGGCTTCGGTGGTCTAGGGGTAGCGTGCTGGCCTTTAGTACCCAAGTTTGCGGGTTCAAACCCGGCCGAAGCCGTCGGATTTTTAGGGCGAAAAAATCCTCAGTACGCCTTCCTTCGGAGGGG
>Ga0123357_10003338_pt1 | contig 18356 bp, 13 predicted proteins | sample TergutEmb28metaG_FD_89873 | JGI IMG/M metagenome (GOLD analysis project Ga0123357, IMG submission 89873) | Embiratermes neotenicus P4 segment gut microbial communities from Petit-Saut dam, French Guiana - Emb289 P4 | ecosystem: Host-associated > Arthropoda: Insects > Digestive system > Gut ... | reverse complement strand
TGTTTGGAAAAAAGGCAGTAAAATTCTAAAACTACCTAGGTTCACAATTGTTTTACATTAGCAATGACAAATAAATTGGTTGTCATCATAAATAGATTTAAAGTACCAAAAATTAAGAAAACTTTACTATATGAAATAAAATTTCTTGTGCCAAATTACAGCTGCCTCCAAAACCCCTGACTAGGGGGCTACCACCCCCAGATCCCCGTTCTGTCCTCAACTGAATTAGTTGACCACCCCCTCCCGAACAAAATTCCTGGGTATGCCACTGTATGGCATCACATACCAGAAGACAATAATCTTAATATTCACTGCCATGAACATTTAAAATTTCATATTTCTCTAAGACTGAGGCCACTGAAAAAGGCTGGGGCAATTTTTGTCAAAACAGAAATACTTATATCAAAGAAATGATGGTAGCAGAAACAGAAGTCACATAGACGTCACAAAATGACTGTCATTTCCTTACTGCAGGAAGTTCAGCATAACTTAACAATGACTGATACAAAAAAAAAACAACTACATTACTGTATGAGCTGTAAACAGTTATAAATGTGCATAAATTTCAAACCACACTTACAGAAACAACAAAGAACAATACAAGAAAAGCAAACATCACTCTACTGCCCCAAACACCAAATCATTTAATTATGTTGTGCATGGTGTTCTTCATACAATTACAGTGGGCTGTAAATTTTAAAGTTGCTACAGCAGAACCTCCACCACCATTCACCTATTCATCATTTTCCCTTCAGTATCATTCATTTGCTGTAGTGTCTACTACAAATCCGAAACCTTTAAAACTTTCCCACAACTGTAATTTTCCCATGTTTATAGCTCCTTTCCTGTGGTCCCTTCAGAAATAATGAAGTCGTTTCACTTTATATGAAGAAACTATGTAAGTAAGTCTAATACTGTAATCCAAAGTTGCAATACTGCTAATACCAAAGCAGGTCATCAGATATGATCCTCAGCCTATCTGCAACCACCTTCCACCCCCCAAAAACCTAACTTCTGTCTGACATAACATTATACTTCTCTTTGTTTGTCTTCCAAGCTTCCTCCTTTCAACGGGTCTCCCCACCACAATTCTGCAAGTATATCATGCTTCTCCCATAAAGCTACATGTCCAGCTCATCACAATATCCTTTATTTCACTATCAACATGAGTATTCTACTTCAACCATGAACTTCCTCATTTTGTAGTGTCCTGATGATAAGGTACCATTTTGCTAAACAAATCTCCCGTAACACTTAAACTACGTAATTTCCAACACAGCTACATTTAGTATTGATTCACTATAAACATTCTTAGAAAACATGTATAAATTATGTAATGTGTACATGTGTGCATATACATGGTGATTCTTAATTACACAGAATAAATGTAAGGATCATGTTCTCCTACAAAAATCAAAACAAAAATCCATTTAAACAAATGGTCACAACTGCTTTGTTAGTGCTATATGGTAATAGTAGTAGTTATCACAGATACTGGAGGCTGCACCATTATCAACATGACACACTGTGTAGCTTACACTTTATGGAACTTCTGCTTATTTTACCCACAATGTAAAGGAGTATAAGGACTCTTACTACACAGTTTGGTGGATAGGACGAAATGGACTGCCGGCCACCACAAACAAACAATTCCCCTCCTACCATCTCCCTGGGTATTTGAACAAGAGTCAGCACATGGTTTGGTCACTGGCATTTAATTTAAGCAGCTGTGACAAAAATACAGCATGCCCAAATTGTTTGGTGTACCAGAAATCTTTGCATCACAAAGTTCAGTTACACACTCAAACTGAAAGAAAAGAGTATTTTCAGCACTTCTGTCAATGTTTTATCAATATGAATACATTGTATGTGAACATGTGATAAATTTAATACATAAATGCACTTTTCAAATACAAAGGCACATTGCCTCTTATGATTTCATAATGTTTCCATTTTCACTAAAAAAGCAGTTATGACCATATGTATATGGGAACTTTATGATTTCAGGAGTAGAATATAATCCTTACAATTACTGTGATTGGGAATCACTGTATATATGAAGTCTGAAATGTCAGTTTACCACAACCTATCTACCTAAGATTCTCAGAGCATAGCAGGCATGTTTAACTTCCAGCCTGCAGGCACATGCAACAAAAAAACTTACGAACATATGACTATATTCATACCAACAATAACACATTACATCAAACCACACAGCAATGCTTGGGATCGTAGTTCTTCTTGGTTGCAGCACAGTGCAGTTGTTTAGTCACCAAGATTCCAAGACATCAAATCAGTTTCATGCTCAAGGTCAACATCTGTTCAGACAGTTTGACCATGAAGATGAGATGAATAGTCTCAACATGTCAGTAAAAAATCAACGTACACCATGCAATAACCCAGAAGAATGAAGATCTCAACCACATTGCAGAAAAAGCCTGTTACCTACACAGCCATTTTTCTCCATAGATCTCTAAAACTGTGTCAAATTGCCAGTAAATACATACTCCCTTCAACAAACACCAACACATACCACACAGTACACTTAAATACCAGTATTCCAAAGCACACATCATACCGTGTGTTGAAATGTTTGCTGTAATTATCTAGTATCCTGACAGCAGTACTTCCTTTCGACCTTCCACTGTCTGGTTCAGAAACCTGTACAGAGTTGTGCACAGCCTCTCTCTTACTTCACAGTAACATGAAACAAAAGCACACATATCTACTGCATGTGGCCCTCATATTAAGTAGTCATTCTACTGGTGCCTGACAACTCTAGAGTCACTGTCCATAATACTGTACGTTTCTGACCACACAAATTGTCAGTGTCCAAAGAAAATACTCCCATGACTACAACTGTACACAACAACAATATAAAAAATGATGAGCAATTGCAGGGTGACTATCAGGGACATGGAAGCATAAGATGCACCTTTAAGTGCAGTGTTAAACATGACTACATTGAACCTAGTGTGTACTGCATATTGATAAGAGATGTCATGCTGTACTAGGGAGTCAAACCCAGAATGTGTCCCACAATTTTTAATCCATGGCATTCCACAAATGCTGAAATCAGAACCTCAGACAACCTAACAAATTTGAGAACATTAGAAAAATGTAATTGATCAAAATTTTAACACCCCATTGTTAAAGAGAACAATTCAATAAACAATAAATCCACTTGTATGTTTTCAGGTTTTCATGGCAACTGTTGATTAGTTGTTAGATTTCTTTGGTTTCTATGCCATGTGGCAGATGTGAGTTTTTATGTTTTAAAAGAATGTACTGTCACCATCTTTCGGTTCACATCAACGGTGAAGTAACTGGGAAGAAGCAAATGTGTCAGTTATATGGGGAAGATGGAAGAAATTTGGCCAATCACAGTTTTACCCCATAGCTCTGATTGGACAGATTCCCTCCATCTTTCGCCAAATAACTGACATAAATGCTTCTTCCCAACAACTTCAGCACCAAGGTGAATAAGATTCAGTCATCCTGAAGATGCAGGCAGTACATTCCTCCAGAACATCACAACAAACATCTACCACACAATATAGAAACCCAAAAGAAGACCAAATGCATCCATTTCTTTCTCCTGTTTATTTTTACCACTAGATGCAGTGGTAAAGCATGAAGGGTGTGATGTCCATTATGTAATCCATGAAAGTCATTACAGTATCAAGAAAAGTATATATTCTTTTATATACGTACAATGATAAAAATATTCGTTAACTAGATGTTGTAAGGATAATTCCGTGCAGCAGAGTAATTATTTTTAAATTTTAGGAAATAAACCTTCCTATATAATTACTCTATATACTAAGTACCAAGATATACAAACATTAACAGTAATGACTTGAACACAAACTTGTAAGAAGTAAAATATTAGGAAATATATGCAGTGCAGAGAAATTCTGACATGTTGGCTGTCATGGGATTACAATTAACTTTATATAAAATTATCTCAAAAACTGTAAAACATAAAAGTGGTGTATTTGGAACAAGATGTTTCAGTTTTCTCCACAACATTTGTTTGAAACATTTTTCATGACTTACACTTGGAATGCGCACAGAAGCGCCACACTGGTGAGTGACTTAATAAAAAATTTGAACATCAGAATTTTTTTTAAAAAACTTCCAAATATAAAATTTTATTTTAATCCATTCAGCATTTTTCAAGTTGTTACAAGAAGACAGACAGACAGACATGGAAGAGCTAAAAGGTGCATTTCTTTCAGAAATTTTAACTGTAATAGTATTTTATTTAAGCTGCATTAGTTAGATTTTCTTGAACCAAATCATCTGGAGTGATTCTGTAAATCTAATGGCAACACATATGTATTTTTTTAAATTTCATAAAATTACCTTGTAGTGAACCAAACCATTTAATGATGGCAGTTAAGTCCAAATTTAAGGCCTACATACAGTGGACACAAATGTGCCTTAACAGTGACATGTGCTAAGAACACTTAATCTGGAAAAACTTTAAATAAAGCAATATTGATACTGTTGGGATTTAACACCAAGCAGTGTGACAGAAATTTTCCAACATTTCAGAAGAACCTTCTACCTCCATCTTCTACTCTACAAGTGCAAACAGCAGGATACTACCAACTGTCAGTAAATTCCTGCCAGACTATGTCACATCACATCACAACTCAGAAGACAATACCTTCCTAGTTACTCCCATAAGAACCTCAAATATCAACAGAATTTCACATGCACTTGGAACATATAACACACAATTGCTCATCATGTTTATAACAACCATAAGGAAGTTACACATACAGAAAACAAAATGCCATCACATGCAACTATAAAAACATATTTAATTTTCAGATCTGATCATAAATTTGTCACTGGTGACTACTGCAAATGATCAATATAAACATTTAAAAATCACTTACCCAACTTGCCTGTCAAAGATGCTAAAGCCTGGGTCTTCCGCAGTTGCAATGCTGGAGCTTTGTCACAAATATAAATGTTTAGTACAAGGCGACTGACACACTTAAAGGAGGAGGGAGGATGTATTAATTCTGTTCCCTAATGGACCACTGCACAGCATCTGCAAGTAGCCCACAGCTACACAACACTGCACACAGCAGCATCCTTGTAAACAAATCCATTATAAGCAGAGAAGAACATACACTTGATTGCAACAACATAACCTTATAAAAATCCAACATTCAGTTTCTTTTAATAAGAATCTTTTCAGTACACTAGATGTTGTACCAATGTATACATCAGCAAATATTTCCACATGTAAAAGTCTCTTTGGTGTAAATAACTGACTCTAATGAGTACTGAGAACAGATGCTCAAAGTAATATTATTCCAAAGCAGTACAAATCAGACAATATGTTGTCCAAAATGTTCTTGACATCGAGCAGAAATGTGAAATCGTAATTGAAGTTTCTAGTACCTTTTGCCTTTGCTTTACTCAACACTTCCTGTGCTACTGCCTCCATCTCCTCTGTGGTAACCTCCAAGAGGATTTCTGTCAAAATACGGCGCATTTTCAACATCTGCAAATAGCAACAAAACAAAAGTAAATTTACATCTGCATTTCCTGTTTGGATGATGGTACTCTTATGGTGGGTGATGTGCCAACAATTTCGTCAACTTCCCCACCAGCAATGTCCATCCTTAAGACAGTCAAAACAGACCCACCAAGTCCAGGCAACTTCACTATTCTGCCAGTACTACGTACCAAGTATCATACAGTCCTTCACTACATCACATAATAAACTACTCACCCATTTCTTCCTTCTTCAGTTAAGGTATATTCCTAAGTAAAGTACATTACCTTCTGGTTTTTCTTTTCTTATAGTCACCATGTTTCAGATTACATAAATCCATGCACCTCCAACTCTTAAAACCCCAATGCATCTTAACTGAACACGAAATAATCATGTAAGATTTAAAATAAACACATTTATATTTTTAACCTTTACGTCATGAACCACAACTTGTAAGGAATTGCTGTCAGCCTACTTTAAAACAAACTGCAGTTATGACCAACATTTCCTTCAGAAAATTTCAAATCAAACTACTATAAATATATTTTTCCTGTGACATATAAAACAACTCTCCGATTAACCATTTTATACTTGTTGAAGAAACTCTGTTCTTACTATTTCGCAACAGAAAAACTACTTACCCAGATTCCCCTCAACTTACTGGAGGATGTATATTCCACCTCATTTTGTATTTTTGACTAATGACCAATTTGATTTATGACCACATGTTTAGAATGTATTCTGTTCATAAGTCATGGAGTATTTTATGTTATGTTCTTACTATACTGTGCCATCACAATAGACACAAATATGTTTCAGCATCATGATCCATGCACTAAAATGAGTTTCTATTAAGTATTATCATGACTATGAGTTGTGGCTATTAACCACTAAGAGTGTGACGACTAATCGCCAAAGTAGATATATGCTAGGTACTGCCAAGCCTTCCCCACACACCATGGCATGCTCCACTACATTCACATAGTGTCTACTAATAAAGATTATCAACTATTTTTAACATACCATTATCATGCTTGATATCAAAATTAAAACATAAACATCAAATTTCATGTGAAATTGAATGAAACTACCATTAAAACCCTCAATTTGTTGTCAGCCATATGAAGAACCTGTCCTATCAAAAGTTGGCACAAGAGGATTTTAAAATTAAGAGTGGAAGTGAAAGATGACAAATGATTGTCCAGTAACAATAAAAACAGACAAAAAATATGGAAAGGGCAAGAACTCTTGTAAGAACTGATCCGTGTTTAGGTATCAGAATGACAGCAGAAGTTGAACATGCACAGACAAAATTCAATTACAAAGCTAAACATGAAGAAGTGTGTGTGCACAATTAGTCCCCAGGATTATGAGTCAAGATCAGAAGTTGGCAAGAAAGCAAGTCCTTTCTGAAACTGTGGACAAAAATTAATATATAACTTCTGAAGACTGCAGTCCCTTGCAACTAAACTGGACTTTTTGGATATGACATGGAAATAAAGCATCAAGCCATGCAATGGAACACTCCTGTACCTTCAAACTAAAGACAGCTTGAATGTCAAAATCAAAAATTGAAAACATGGTGCTGTTTGTCTTTGACATCACAAGATCATCCAGTTAAATATGCACCATCAAAAAGATGCTGAGCTAACAATTCTACACTGAAGTTGCAACCAAATAAAATTAAATTTAAAAAAGCCACATTTGTCGAGCCTTCACTAAAGACAATGTACCACTACACAAAATGAATTTGGTCCACCAGTTCTGGGCTTAAAAACAAATACCAGTACTTCAACTCACTCTGTACTCACCATACCTTGCCCATTTCAATTTCTTTTCCCCAAAATGGAAGAGTTCACTCAAAAGAACCCATTTTCAGTCAACTGATGACACCTATAAGGAAACTGCACTTCTTACAGCTCTCTCACAAAATGGTATCAGGAAGTGGTTCAAGGCCCAGACGGCTTGTCTGGAGCCATATACAGCTGCTAATATAAAGTATGTTGAGGGAGATAATATTTAAACACAATAATTTCATTAAAACAACTTTCTTTAAATTAATTTCATTATTTAGATGTCACTTCTAGTGTAACATAAAAAATGTAATTGCCCACCTCTGCCAACTCCTGATCTGTCAACTACACTGACATTTTGTTTTTTCTTAACCTCACCATGGTTCATGCTTTAAGAGTATGTACTAGTGCAAAAGGTAATAATATATAAAGTGCAGTTACAAGAAAACAGAGTGTCCTCAGGGTAAATGTTTAGAGTTTAAACACAGGAAAAAACATATGAGGATTTCAAGGCAACATCCATGAAAATCACAGCGCTCCGCAATGTAATAATGTGTTGTCTGGCAAATACCTACATTCACCACCTACTATGATAAAGCAGGCAGCACATTCCTTTCAAATGTTGATATGTACTGATGAGAATGCAAGGTGTCACATCCTGGATACCAGTAAACTTCAAAACCTTGCCAAATCTACTGTGTATCAGTGGCTCTGAAGACGGTTGCTTTCATACAGGGTAACACAAAGCAAAAGGCAGTATAAGGATGCCAAATACTGTAGGGCATAAAGGACTGAAGACCTGCATATTATAACAGTAAAAGTGAAGAGAGTGAACATGAGAGATTATGAGTGTGCAGACTGTGAAGCCACAAGACAAGACAGCAATGGTGAAGACAGGAATGAAATTAGAAAAAAATTAATGTCAAGATCAACAAAGACAAACACTGACTAAACATAATGTATAACATGTTTTTAACTCAGCTGATGTCGTTGTTGTTGTTGTTGTTGTTGTTGTTATTATTATTATTATTCACACATTTGCTAGCACTAAGTATTAAGAAATCAAAAAACAAAATCACCTACCTTGTCATAGTTGCCTGTCAAGTAACATTCTGTAAAGATTCTGCATAAATCAACATGACTGAAGAGAAAATGTTACAAGCTACAGAACTTCAAGTATGAACACTCACAATATCCTGCATCACTTCCTCTCGAGACTTTGGTGGCTCCGGTTCATTGGCCGACAGTCTTACTGAAGGATGGAGTGGAGAAGAATTTGGACTATCGGCATTTCTAAACCGGGATTTCCTCTTCAAAGACTGTGAATGTGAGGGACTTTCTCCATGGGTAGATTCTTCTGAATCACTTTCCTGTACAGACAAAGGAATTGAACAAATAACCTAACATGCAATTTTCAGTTTAACAGTCTGAACTTTGACATTTAACCAAACAGAAACTTACAAAAAATTTCCTGAAATGATACCTCGTTTCAACGACTTCAAAAATTCATAAGGAATCAGTATTACCATTGAGATAAATATTTCAAATTTTCTTACTGTAAATAACTAAAATGACTAAATACCATATATAATCAGAAACCTGTGAACAGAACCATCCATATGCATGAATTCACAGGTACCAATGGCACATCTTGTGTTGCGAACACAACAGTTCTACACACCAGGAAACATTTTGAATGTTGCAAATGGAAGCACTATAATAAGCAAAGAGTGCTCTGAAAACATCTGCATCCACAAACTTTATGGAAAAGAAATAAATGTAATAAAACCATATCTTTAACACAAAAAATGTAAAAAAAAATTATATGCAGGAGAACAAAATATTTCACTAATACACAAATTCTAACAGTTGGATGAAAATCTGCTGATGAGCAGCCAACAATGCTTCTTTCTGTGAAAACCAAAATATAACAAAATGACGGATGACATAAGTTGAAATGTCCTGAGGCGGAAGAGGAGGGAAAGAAATCCAAGAAAGAAAAAGTGGAGAGAAATGAGACAGAAGAGGCAAAGGACAAGAACAGAGACAAACAACAACATACACCAAACTAAAATACTCACAAATTTGCTTTTTTTTGGAATCACAGGTTGGCCACTATTCTTTTCCAATTCATTAATTGCATTTTCTTCTTCTTCTCTTTTCTTTTGCAAATATTCTTCTCTTTCTTTTATCTGTCTTTCTCTATCTATCTTCTTTTGTTTCTCTCTTTCCATCTTCTCCAAGCCCTCCCTGATCCATGCAGGCAACTGTCTCCTCTTTGCGGCATCTGGAATCATAACGGTGGTATTTTCATACCCCAAGAATTAGAGTCTTGCCTCAACTGTTTTGTTATAAACTGTCTAACTGAACAACAAGTACATATGACTCAGGTTTAGTCCCAACGCAAGTAGACATCAGCACTTCAAAAACATCGCTCTGAAACCACGTGGAAAAAATCTCCAAAAATCACTAAATATCCCTTTCAGTACAAAGAATAATTTCCTAGGAAATGATGTCATGTAATCTAGTAGAGTATCAATGTTTAAGAGCCTTCACTTCTACAGTGAAACAGAGGCACCAAAAACATACTGGTATATACTTGACAGACTGCATGGTAACAGCCCATCACGAGAACTTAAAATTTCATATAGTTGTTTCAGTGTCAATTTCCAGCACAAAAACTCCCCAATTCTTCTCTTCCTTTTTAATGCAGAGATAGTGCAACCACTCTGTAACTTATTTGGTATGAAGCACAGCAGCATCCTGATTGTTCACATGTAGTTTATCTTTGCTCAATCTTCTATACATAATTGCAAGTGTGAATTGGACATTTGCCCCCCCCCCAACCTCCTGCATTATACTGTATGCTTCAGGTAAGTGGAGGGTTTATTGAAGATCATTTGAGTTCAGAGTCAAATATGGCCAATGTGCAGTGTGATGATGAGACAACCAAATGTACACGACAGTAGTCACCAAGAACATGAATAGTAATAAGCAGCCATTTAAATCCCAGGTCTTTTGCGAAGTACTGTGGACAGTTAATTCTAAAACCTGGGCTATAAACAGTACCTTTACTTTCTAGATGCCTTAAGGTCAAAAACATTAGTGGGCTGGGAAAGTCTGCTTCAATGGTCACACTGTCGCTAAATGGAGGTGAGTTCTACAGGTACTTGGTTTCACAGTCAACTGTTATGTTGTCCTGTGCATCAGTGAAGTAATAATGATATTTAACACTTGCAGATCCAAAGTATAACGGTTGACAACATAAAATTCTAATGAGATCAAAACAAAAGTTTAAGTGAAATACATCGGTACAGGGAATTGCAAACAAAAACAGTCCAAGATTGGGATAAAACCTTACATGTCATAAACAACAAAATGAAATTGATTTGTACATAAGTGTGGTGCTGGATCTTCCAACTACAAAAATATCCTAAGGTCTTAACTCACTTAATGTCAAGCTGCAGGGGTACTTTGGGTCAAAAATATGCTGAAACCTGCTGAAATAAATACTGACAAATGCACCGAATAGAAGTCACATTATTCAATGATGTGACTGCTGCTGAAGTCTCATGGATGACAAGGAAACATAATACACTTAAAATGGTGGTCAAAAGGTAGCCTGACAAACATGTGGGAGTACCAGAAGCCAACAGATTGGCCACCTGGCACCAACAGCATTAACACAAAGACACATTCTGTTGTTCTTCAGGTTTACCCAAGGCAAAATGAAGGAACATGCTCCTGGCACAATGTGTGCACAGAACGCTCAAACTGACATAAAGCTCTGCAACTGGAAGATGAGTGCAATGGTTCTTTTGGATGGCTGACCAGACTGAAGCACCAATATTGTATTCATACAACTGCTACACAAGAAATACGACATTATGCAATTAGTGCTGTAGATGCTATATGCAGCAAGAATTTCAGACATGTATGTACAGGAAGTAAACTTGAAACCATATCAATATACAGCAAGCCAGAATTACAAAGGACATGTGCTTCGAGACACAAACGTCTACATACTGCTGTACAGTCGTGTGTTGTGGCAATGCCTCCAGAAGTCATAAAATGAAACTTGCAGTGACTGGGAAAACCAATAAAAATGCAATCACAAAGGATATTAAATAAACTGCATACCTGCCAATTATTATATCAACCAGGAAGCATGGATTGATGGAGATATTTCTGAAGAATGTTCCACAAGCAATTCATTCTATAAGAAAAAGCCTGCTTCAAGGACAGAGCATTTTAACAGAGAACAGTGTGCTGAGCAATGTCCTCTCTCAACCAAGTGAGTGTGTACTGACTTCTAACATTGGCCACATCAATGTAATGTTTTTGCCCACCACTTTCAAAGTTCTTATGGGGCCTATAGACAAGGCAGTGATTTTACCCAAGAAAAAATGCTAATGGGCGAACCTTCTCAGAACTTTCCTAAACAACAACTAACTAACTGAGAAAAAATGGCAGTGTGTCACCTCATATACAGTGTATTTCAGGCAGGGTCTTTGTGAATCCATGAACTCTGGTTCAAAAAATGGGGGGAACTTCCTCCACGCCTGGAAGATAATGATGTGCAAGGTTTTCCTAATGAAGAACTCAGCAAGTTCAAAATTCTTGACACCATATATGTGCTGTGGTCAGTTTTGAAGACACATGACTAGCAGCAAAGTGATGATGTGAACTTAACTTCCACCACATAACAAGATACACCAATCATCAAAGCTGCAACAAAACTAAAGGGAGAAGAGGGATGGGAGGATGAAACTAAATACGGAGAAAGTGGTCTTGTCAGTCACAGCATGATACTGCAGTGTGATGACACTGCTTTACTACTAGTGTCAGGGAGAATTAAAATACACTGACAGTACAGCCATCAAAAAACTTCGAACTTCCATGAGGGGTCAACAGTTGACAACAATAACTGATCATTACATACTATTTCTCACAACAAATGTCAGCTGTGTAAAAAAGAAATGTAAAGATTACTGTGATGTTCTGCACAAGCAACACATAGAATGTATTCTGTATTATAAGTGTTTCTCAATTACTTGGTTATCCTCTCCCCTCATTAGTGTGGACATAAAAAAATTCTTCTGCACTTACACATATTGCAACTACTATAGTTGTTCTCCACTTCTACCATCCAACACAGAATCTAACATCCAAAATACACTATCTATGATGGACATATCTCATCACTTCACACACTTTATAACGACATTTCCGAAACAATTCTTGCTCCCGTCATTAGTGCTGATGACTGACATCCCAAAAATAAACTTTCTACTGTTCATTCCATGCATTAAATTAGTTACCCACAATACTCAACCGACTAAATGCACAAAATCTGTCATGTACACATTCATAATTATATTAAAACAATGAAAATCCTACAAGTTTCGAATGTTATAGGTTCAAAACATGAAGGAGTTTCACTGTTTTCATATAATTATGCATGCATAAATGGCAAAGTGTGTGCATTTTCTTAGTTGAGTATTCTATATCCCAGAAATACCCTCTGCTAATAATATGTACAAATGTGAACTTCTAAAATGTGACTTTTGACCCATGAAGTCCTCAAGGAATTATCCCAACTCCTTAATTTGAAGTCTCACAGCAATGGTGAGTACTGCCACTGAATTTTAATAATTCACAGTTCATATGTTTGAAACTTGAAACCCATTTACATTTCAGTACAATACTAAGGTATATCTTTTACTAATGGGACACCAATTAAGAGCTGCTGATAAAAATACTACATTCGCACAATGCGACAACAATGGTTAGCTTCCCATAATACAGTACAGACCTTATTAAAGAACAAAGATTTCAAATAAATACAGTGCCTAAAATTGGATGCACATCCTAATTTGATAACCTTAACAGTACAATTTTATTTACAAAAATACAAGCTAAACGAGTTATGCTTTACCAAGAATTCAGAACTTCGGCCTCAATAATGTTCGCCTCATTCAATCTGATCACTAAGTCAGGAAAATCTTACTGGCCTGGACCATGTACTGAATGTTACATACACAGAAAAATAACATAACACTAAGAAATATTAAACAAGGACTACTATGTATACAGCCTATTCTAACCAAGAACAGGAGTGGCATCTTCTTCATCATCTGACTTCTCTGTTGTTCGTATACGATCATGCGAACGGTTATTCCTCCTCCAGTCTTGTCGGTTATGCCTAAGGAAAGGAGATGGACCTGTTTCAGGACCTGTATCTCCCGGCCCACCCGATGTCCAGTAGCCACTAGCCACAACCTAATAAACATACAAATTAACAGTATGGGCTCTATTATCCAGTATGCTTGGGACTTGCAGTTTTCTGGAAATAGATTTTTCCATATTTCAAGCACTATGCCTAAGATCTACTACAACACACTTAAAAATTACAACAATTCTGTTCTGTCTTCAGAAACACAGGTATGTTTGGTTTGTTAGCATCAATTGCAAGGCATCTTCTAAGGAGATGACAGGAACATCTGGCACATCATTTTCACGGTAGATTACATTTTTGTTTCTTCAAATCATAGATGATATATAAACCACTACACCGTTCTTCACAAAATGACTTTACTCTTCACCCATCATTCAAAGACAGTGCAACAAGTGCTGGCAACACATTTCTAATCCATGGCTGCAGCATACTAACACGGCTTAACCCATTTCAATTTGCTCCACAAAGAGTACAGAGTCTACACATGTGAACTCCAACGCCCTTACTCCAACAGCAAGCATGGTTATTTCAATATGACTGAATTCTGCAAACATTCTCTGCTACCGTCAAAAATGAGACTGTCAACAATATTCTAAACATTTCATAGTGTTTTTGGTAGTGCAGAAACTGATGTGTTTTCTACTATACGTGAACACATAAGCCTCATAATCACAGGCAAAAAAATGTGTCCCTATATGTAAACTGCAAGGAAACGCATAGTGTCTTTGTGTTTTCCTCAAACTCTACACTGTGTGACTAATGCCATCTTCTATTTTAGTGCTTCACTTATTGACAGATCTGTTTCAATCCTTACATATTTATGAATAAACACAAACACAACATAATGGTTCAGTCTGCATACATTATTTAACAGATATTAAAATACTGCATTTTTTAAGGTCACTCAAACTTTTTAACTTTGATATGTAACTCCTGGATACATGGATGCTCTCACATACATATGATTTGCTCATTCATTTTCATTTGAGAAATTTCTCTTTAAGCTGGACATAATTTAAATTTCAGCTCAGAGGTCTGACAGACTAAATGAAAACAAAAATTTCTTATGACACAGTGCAGACCGCTACACTAACTTGGATTTACACACACTAGGTAGTTTGAAACACAATGACGAACACAAACTACAAAGCAGCAACCAAAACAGTCATCACAATACTAAGATGTCACATTATACTACCAATACTTTAAGAGAAAATAGAAATTAGCTACAGTGGCAACTCAATAATGTTCATCATATACAAATGCTGTCTTAAGATTTTCATTACAAGGTTTGTTCATACTACAGTCTCCTTGCAGGCATTCCAAGTAATATGCCTAAACTGTCACAACACATCCTCACATTAATGACTTCAATGCCAGCTTTGACTTCATTCCTTCAACTGTGAAGACAAAGGCAGCATATTCCTCCAAAACATCTTTAAGGAGTGTTATCCCCATTGTGTTAGTTAAAACATAAGGAAACAATTGTGCATGGACATGACCATCATAACACAACTATATTATAGTTGTGTTATGACGGTCATGTCCATGCATAATTGTTTCCTTATGCTCCAAAACATCACTGTCAATCTACAACACTCCACCATGTCAAAACCCAAACAACCATAATATTTAAGCGTTATTTTTGCACAATCAAAATGTACTAGTCACACAATGCCAGCCAACAGCATGCACTGACAATGAAAATGCCAGTGCAGGCACGTGCGTGTGCACATGCACACACACACACACACTAGTCTGAATTTCAATCAAATGTTTTTATGCAGCATGGAACTGCATGGAAATGAACCATTCCTCAACAGCATAACAGCTACACACTTCATTTCCTGTGCAAGCAGATGTACAACACAACCTCCAGAACTGACATAGCTGCAATGAATGCATCTTGCAAATACATACATTTCTTTTGGACTTACCATCTAATCTCATAACAGATGATAAATCTTATAGACAAGTCTGAGGAAACAATATGGCTTACCTGGCCATAAGGTTCTGAACCTGCAGCAGGATTATAATCATATACACCTGTGCTACTGTTGTACGTTTGAGAATTTTGTGTGAAACCATATGGATGTACTGTCACTGATCCAGTAGACGTAGTTCCTTTCCCAGTCACAAGTGACTGATTGGGTGGGGGAACACCTCCTGGTGGCACCATCCCCCCTGCTGTACCCCAGTTCCAGCCCCACTGCTGCCAATTAGGCCACGATCCCCACGAATTAGTTTCTATAACAAATTACATTACAGTGTACACAAACTAGCACAATAATTGAACTGAAGTAACTCGTGTTTGTCTTTACAGGTGACAGCATGCTCTGGCTGTGTGTTACACACCACCACAATAAAAACAGACAACACTTCATGTTTCATAGAAAAATTAGTTATATCTGTTAACAACAACTCCCATACAAATTTAAAAAGTGGCCTCAAGATGTCTGACTCTAATGGCATAATCATCTCCAAAGTATGTGATGAGGAAGTAAGGAAAACGTTTTCAGTCTGTAAACTATGCCATTATGGGTGAAATGTACTGTACACGTCCATACTGCTCCATCTATTTGTTGAAATTAAAGAAATTCAGGACAAAACAATAGAAAAAGAGGCACATTTATTAAAAACCCATAATACTGGATTCCACACATGCACTGTTAGTACCTCTACACAACACACTTTCAAACACTTGTGGTTATGCTTGTAACCTCAGCCTCCATACATCAGATAAAGATTTCAGACACAATCTACAATTATATTTCTGTTGACAAAACTTTTTAAATACAATTTAGATTGAACTGCAACACATATCTCTACCTGGTGCATTAGATGAACTTGAATTTTCAGCTTCATCTTTGGTGTCCATATCCATAGGTGCTTCCCCTCCTTCCAAACCTAAATCTCTTTTTTTTTCTCCACACCCTACTTTGTCTGGAGCAGGTGGTGGTGGCGGCGGCGGTGGTGGTGCTGGTGGAATTTGATGTGCAGGGAGTGTTTCCTTCATCTGGATCCATTGCTGTGCCAAGGCTGCCCAGTCAACTAATTCACAAGTTCATCACATATATAATGAACAACTGACAAAAAGGTGATGACTATTTCATTACATTACACTGCATTTTGCATTTTTGTTGGTAATATTTACAACAATCAAAATAAAATAAATTATTTTTCTGACACACCCCCACGGCACTAAGAACTTCGAAACTCTGAATCAAAGAATTCCGTATGGTATTTGGTATTGCTATTCATCTCTGGAGACACCCAACTTTACAAACAGCAATACAACCATATTCAAAAATTCTACATGGTGCTCACATTGTGCTTATGTGTTGTGTACGAATCTCAGATCAAACAGTGACTTTTGCCTTGCACAACATAAAACAGAATGGTTTTGCATAACCAAGGTGGAGAGCGTTTACTGCGTGGTACATATTGAGTTCTTATATATAAAACAGACATGTGTCACCTTTAAGGGGTCACAATTACATCTGAGATGGCAAAAAATGTTCTAACAAAGTTTCAATGCAGCTAACAACACAGCACACAAGCCAAGATCACCTACAAATTCCTTTCACTTCCCATCCTCAGTAACCATGTTCTCAAAACACCCAGTATTATCCTACCACCCGTCCATTTTCCAAGTGGCCGATATTCTCACTAAATTTCCGTACACATTTCGTATGTGTTCCATCTCAGTTATATGTGCCACCTCCGTAGTTCATCACCTTACTATATTCCAGGTGACCTCTATAAAATGAGGTTCTTCCTCCAATTTCCAGTTATACTGTATCTGTTACACACATTATCCTAAGCCTTTTGTTCTCAGATACTTACAGCCACTGCCTTTCCTTCAAAGACATTTTGGTTCACAACCAAACAAAACAGCCTGTAAGTTATTGTACTTCTTGTAAACCCTTGTAAGTTTTTATTCCCTCTCTCTACACCATCTACAATGCACGTCCATTAAGATTAAATGTAATTTTACTGTATAGCAACCTGAGGAGAAAATTAAACGGACACTTCTCTGGATATTGGCCACATGAAGAAGCAACTTTTCGTATACCTTCTCTGTATCATTTCATGAACAGACAAGACTGAATGCAAGGCTACACATTGTATTTATACTCAAAGTATACTCCTGGGGTGCACTATCCTGTCCAAGTGAAGCCCACTAGGTGAACAATAATAGAACATGGCTGTCAGTCATCACAGCTTAATAAGTTCAATAGCAGCATACCACTGCACACCTTACAATTATGCCAATCTACCTGTGTCTACAAAGAGGGACTCTCTTTTACTTTGGCACAATTTGTAATTTTTTGGCACATGCTGCATGCCATCATCAGACCCACTACACACTGTGAAAACAGAATTGTGTCTTCTTGGACTTATTATACATTCTGTATATGACATTTAGCTTATTAAATCTCTTGTTTCAAAATTATTCACCACTACAACTGAAATGGTGTTCTGATGTTTTAGTTTACCTATTACAAGTGCATGTGTACAAATCACTCTGGACCTGGACCAGCATAAAAACACACTTAAAACAATTACCACAGAATACACAATTTCATACAACAATATATTTTCACTGCTGAAGTAAATAACATCAAATAAGACATTTAATAGTGTAATCCAAAATATGGGGTCTACACCCCCCCCCCCCCCCCCCCCCCCCCCCCCCCCCCCCCCCCCCCCCACTCCCACATTCTCTTCACCCCCCCCTGCCTCTTCTCTTTTCTACCCTCCCCTCCTCGACCCCCCCCCCGCCCCACCCCTCCGCTCTACA
>Ga0123357_10003336_pt1 | contig 18359 bp, 15 predicted proteins | sample TergutEmb28metaG_FD_89873 | JGI IMG/M metagenome (GOLD analysis project Ga0123357, IMG submission 89873) | Embiratermes neotenicus P4 segment gut microbial communities from Petit-Saut dam, French Guiana - Emb289 P4 | ecosystem: Host-associated > Arthropoda: Insects > Digestive system > Gut ... | reverse complement strand
TATCAGAACAACGCGATTATGACTTATTCGCTTAACGCCTACATGCCCTGGGAAGGGTACAATATTGTCTTTAACGGATCAAAAGGGCGGCTGGAAGTCAATGTAATTGAAAAATCCTACATTAACGCCGGCGGGGAAAAAGGCGAAGAAGGCGCCCTGGTCGGCAAAACATTAACCGTAAAACCGATGTTCGGCAAACCTTACGAAGTTCCGTTTGATCAGGGCGAGGGCAGCCACGGAGGCGGAGATCTCGTAATGCTGAATGACATCTTTGGAAATCCCCAGCCGGACCGTTTCAAGAGGGCGGCCTCCCACATTGACGGCGCGTATTCAATACTTACGGGAATCGCAGCCAACAAATCGATCGCGTCAGGGCAGCCTGTCCGCATCAAGGATTTGCTGACTTTTTAACCGCGCCGCTGTATGCACGCCGGGAAAAAAAAGATAGGCTTTGTTCTCGCGTCTACCCATACAGGCGCGGGGCAGAGTGTTTGGCCTTCGTTTGTCAGGACCGCGCTGGTCCGTGACTGCAGCCTTTACATTTTTCCCGGAGGGCGGCTCAACGCCAAAACTGATTCGGAAAATCTGCGCAATTCCGTTTATTCTCTTGTTAACGATAAAAATTTGGACGGCTGCATAAGCTGGAGTTCCACGATCCGCTACACCGAATCAAATGAAGAATTCGAACAATTCCATTCAGGATTCGGATCACTCCCCTTTGTAACCATGACCCATAAAGTCCGGGGCCGTCCCTGTGTGGCTTTTGACGCGTATACCGGAATCCGCTGGCTTGTGTCTCACTGCATCGATGTTCACGGCGCCAAAAAAATCGCTTTTCTGCGCGGCCCGGATTTCCATAAATCCGCTCATGCACGGTATGAAGGCTATTGCGATGCGTTAAGGGAACATGGTTTGCCGGTTACACCGGACAGTCTTCTTGTTACCGATCCTTTTAACTGGAATGACGGGCAGGCAGCAGCGGCGCAGCTTTTTGAAGATCGCGGGCTCCGGCCCGGGAGGGACTTTGATACCCTTGCCGGTTCAAGCGATCTGATGACATTGGGCGCGGTCAATTATTTTTTGGGACTTGGTTATCACATACCGGATGATTACCGCGCCATCGGTTTCAACAACTCGGTCGAAAGCCGCCTGACCGAAAACCCGCTTTCTACTGTTAATGTTCCGTACTCCGCTTTGGGTAAGGAATCATTCCGTATACTTTCGGATTTAATGAAAAACAAAAATTGCTGCGCAGCCGATGTTTTTCTTCCGGTGGAGCCAATTATACGGGAATCCTGCGGATGTATTGGTTCCCATTTTGCTTCATCATTAAAGTCTGTTCAAAACCTGACAGCTTTTATCCTGGATTACCTCAAGCTTGATCCTGCGGACTCCGGCGTGCAGGCAATTCCGGTTATCAGCGCGCTTGAAAGGATTTCTGAATCTGCGAACGCGGATGTACTTTCTTCGCCGCAGGCCAAAGAGTTTTTTAACCTATTTGAAAAAGTTCTTCCGCTTTTTTTTGCTTCCGGCCGTGACATCGAGCTTTTGTTCGGCCTGACCGAGGATGTATGCAGTCTGGGTTTGGTTGCCTCTTTGCTTGCGCCGGTTCTTAAACCTGCCGTTTACAGGACTATTCATAAAATACATGAAAAGCTTATGGTGCAGTCACGGTACGAAACGGAGAACAGGAATACCGTGCTTAATTCCCTGAAATGCGAACTTTTGGGAACACGCGACAGACGTTCCCTTATCCGCAGTCTTGCCCTGGCTCTTCCCAAAATCGGAATTAAAACAGCCGGAATCGCACTCTACAGGGATGATAAAACATCATTTTGGGCAGGCAGTTTTTTACCTGACGGAATCAGCGGGATCGGGGAACTGTCTTTCCCCGCAGGCCGTTTGGTACCGCAGGCGCTGGAATCCGGATTTGCGGACGGTATTTTTATGGTCCAGCCCCTTTTTACCGACAACCAGTCGCTTGGTTATTTTATCCACAATGTACCTTTTTATGACGGTGTAATTTTTGAGGAACTGCGTTCCGCTGTCAGTTATGCGTTAAAGGGAATTTTTTTGTTTGAAGAACTGGCCAGGGAAAAACGTATCGCCGAACAGGCCGAACGCGCAAAGACTGAATTTATAAGTACACTGGAAAATGAACTGGTTGATCCCCTTGCCGGCATAATGGAACGGATAGAGAAACTCCAGTCAGAGGTCAGCCGCGGCTTTACCGGCGGCAATGCCGATGGCCCGGGTTTGATCTCCGGTTCCAACATTGATGAGCTTAAGTCGTATGCGGCGTCCAGGGAAGAACGGATCGAAAACCTCCTTGATTTAGCGCTTTCCGGTATTGATGATTTACCCCTTAAAAAAAGCCTTTTTAACCCGGAAGATTTGTTTTCCGAAATCGCACCGGTAACGGCGAGAGATGTTTTCCCGCTGATTGGAGGCGACAGTAATAAATTATCGAGGTGTTTTTCACTTATACGCGAAATTTATTCAGGGGATTTTACGGCCTCGGTAACCTACAGGGGTCTGCGGCTGGTTTTTATGGCGGCTCCGGCCGCGGCTGCGGCAAAAACCCGGAAGAACTCCGCAGATTCCATTAATAAATCAATGCTTCTCCCGGAGCGGGTTATTCTTATGCACGGGGGCGAGTTTAAAAAAACAGCTCTTTCATGTGTGATTACCCTGCCGTGGCCGGACCTTAACGGGAATGATTCTGTCCTCCGCAGTCCCGGCAGACATGAAAACATATTGTCGCTTTCCGGATTTGTCTGCGGCGGTTTGCCTGATCTGCCGGTATTTACTGATCCGCTTAAAGCAAGCGGTTCCGGCAAAACCGCGTTTATTATCTGGAACACAGACAGCGCTTGTCCGCAGGATCTGCTGACAGTTTCTTCCCTCTGTGGCCGGAGCGAATTCGCGGAAGCGGCGTTTTTATGCTTTGGAAAAAATTTTATAGGCGAGGAATCCATTATCAGCGGAATTGAAAAACTGCTGCGTTCGCCCAAAAAAACCATACTTTATATCGGCGGGGACCAGGATTCATTGCGCGGACTTTCGGAAGATGAAATATTCATTCCCTCAATGTCATTATATAACGACACAGTCTCGGCCATATGTCCGCAGATGATAATCTGCAATTCCGCGGATACTGAATGTATCGCCGCGATTAGACGGCATCCCATGACTGTAACTGTGCCTGTTGTAATAACACCCGGCCGCATGGCCGGCGCAGATGTTACAGTGTTAAGCCAGTATTCCCGGGTTATTATCTGCCATCGTGGAGTGTCTTTATCGCCGGAATTTATTTCGCGTTTGCATAATGTTCTTGCCGGCGCGGAAATCCTGCCGCCCCATACAGGCGCCCTTGTCAAGAAAACCATTTCTTTTCTGGACAGGAATCTGCAATCATATATATCGCGCTGGAAACTGGCTGACGCGGTAAATGTAAACGAGGATTATCTTACCCGGATATTTCGTCAGGAAATGGGGCTGCCGCTGTGGGATTATTTAAACAGGCTCAGGGTTTACATTGCGGAAGAATTGCTGCTGCAGACTGATTTAAGTGTTCAGGAAATTGCCTACAAATCCGGCTTCCGGGATCACGCTTATTTTAACAGGGTCTTTAAAAAAATTATCGGGATACCGCCGGGACATCTTCGAAAACAAATAACAAAGTCGGAAAAATCCAATTAGTCGCCTTTATTTTCTTTTAATAAAGCATTATCTTTACTTATATGACGTCCAAATCGGTTCAGTCCGGTAATAAATCCCTTTGGCGCGAAATTAAACGCCACAGATCGGTGTACTTTCTGCTTATTATTCCCCTCGCTTATTATATTATTTTTAAGTATCTTCCCATCTGGAACGGGCAAATCGCGTTCAAGGATTTTATGCCCCTTGACGGCGTACTTGGCAGCAGGTGGATTGGGTTGGATAATTTTAAAACTTTTATCCATTCATTTTACTTTGCCGAACTTCTGCGTAACACCCTCTTTTACAGTTTTGGCAAACTCCTTGTAAGTGTGCCGGCCGCAATTATTCTGTCTGTTACCATTTACGAATGCGCGTGGCGCAAGCTGGCAAAACTTGTGCAGACCATGGCTTATCTTCCGCACTTCCTTTCCTGGGTAATCATGTACGGAATCCTTTTGACGCTGCTGGCCCCCGGCGACGGGATTATCAACGATGTCATCAAGGCATTCGGCGGTGAGCCGGTTGCTTTTCTTACCAATACAAAAACCTTTCCCTGGATAGTGATCCTGTCGGATGCCTGGAAGGAAATGGGCTGGTCAGCGATTATTTTTATCGCCGCACTTATCGGAATCGACCCATCGCTTTTTGAAGCCGCCATTGTTGAAGGGGCGACAGCTCCCCAGCGCGTCTGGTATATTACCCTGCCGTCGATAAGGCCGGTAATTGTGATTGTGGTGCTGCTGCGGCTTGGCACAATAATGGACGCCGGATTCAACCAGATGTTCATGCTCTATTCCATTCCGGTATACAGTGTGGCAGACATAATCGATACCTGGGTTTACAGGCAGGGCCTGCTGCAGTTTCAGTTTGGGCTCGCGACCGCGGTGGGAATTTTCAAGGGAGTAATAGGCCTTGTGCTTATTCTTGTCAGCAACCAGTTGGTTAAAAAACTGACTGATTCATCATTATTTTAGCGAGTTTACTGTGGAAAAAAAGAAAAAAAATGTGCAGCTAAGGCAGATTGGCGTCAACAAACTGACGATCAAGCTTACCGGCGCGGACAAGGTTTTTTATGCCGCGGTAAATGTTTTTTTAATATTGGTTCTGATAATCGTGTTTATTCCCATGTGGAGTACAATTACCCTTTCATTCAGGCCCAGCGCCTTTATAGGTTCCAATCTCGAAGGAATGTTTTTGGCGCCCTGGAAATGGTCTGTGTCCGCATACCGGGCGCTTCTCGGCAACCTTGGATTTATCAACGCCCTTGTTAACAGTTTAAAAATTTTTGTTTACGGAGTCGCCGCCGCCCTTTTTTTAACCATACCGCTTGCCTATGTTTTGTCCGTCAAATCATTGCCCGGCCGTAAAATACTGATGGTATTGGTGCTTATTCCATATCTTTTTAGTGTCGGCCTAATACCTACTTACCTGGTGGTAAACGGCCTGGGGCTTACGAACAAGCTGGCCGCGGTTTTTTTACCCGGCGCTATCGGCACCTACAACTGTCTTATCATGTACAGATTTTTCGAAGGGATTCCCGATGAACTCAAAGAATCCGCCCGCATTGACGGCGCGGCCGAATGGTTTCTGCTGCTGCGGATTATCCTTCCCCTTTCCAAACCGATAATCATGACCATCGGTCTGTATTACGGCGTCGGCTTCTGGAATGACTTCTTTAACGCCATGCTTTATATTACCAATAACGCGCTTCAACCCCTTCCCATACTTTTGCGCAATATCCTTATGGCTACAGGAATGAACGAGTTCCTCGAGGTTAACGCCTTTGGAGACGCGCCGGTACAGGCAATCAAGGCAGCCAGTGTTTTTATGTCCGCCATACCCATGCTGCTCGCTTATCCGTTTATACAAAAATATTTTACAAAGGGAACCCTTTTGGGAAGCGTCAAAGGTTAAAGGTTTTTAATGATGTTTTTTAATGCGGTAAAAATGAAAGACCTATGTCTTTCATAATATATTATTGAGGAGAATTTTAATGAGAGCAAAAGTTAAAGCTGTGTCCGCACTGCTGCTGCTGTTATGCATGACAGGAATGGTTTTTGCCAGCGGCGGTCAGGCCCAGACACAGGCGCCTGCGGGCCCTGTATCCATTGAACTCTGGTACGGTCTTTCGATGACCGAATCGCCTCCGCCTCCGGCGGACTGGAATGTGCTTCAGTTAATCAAGGATAAACTGAATATCGATCTCAAGATCAGCGCACTGCCCAGTTCCGATAACGATCAGGCAACGAGGATCCAGGCGGCGGCCGCGGCCAATGCTTTGCCGGATCTTTTCCAGATTGGAAGGGGCCCCTGGCTCAATCTCGTAAAGACAGGCCTGCTGGGCGCGGTGGATGATCTTTATCCGTTAATGCCGGTCCGCACAAAAGATATGCACAACGCGGACGCAAGGGCTTTTACAACCTATAACGGAAAAAATTACGGTTTTGCCGCTGTCAGTACAATTGAAAAAAACGAAGGCATTGTAATCCGCAAAGACTGGCTTACCAAACTTGGTCTTAGTGTTCCTGTAACAACAGAGGACCTTTTTAACGTGATGAAGGCCTTTACCAATAATGATCCCGACGGCAACGGCAGGGCTGACACCTACGGATACGGCGCCTTTATCGAAAACACTGTCCCTTATGAATACGGACTCGGCCGCCGCCTGGACCCGATTATGGGCGCATTCGGCGTAGCAGGGGCCTGGAACTTCGACAGCAAAAAAGCCGGCCTTGTTGTTAGGGACCCGGCCTTTTTTGACGCACTTACCTATGTCAAGAGAATGGTTGACGAAAAAGTCATCGATCCCAACTGGCTCTCCTATACCAAAGACGACTTTAGGGCCGCCTGGAAACAGGGCCGTTTTGGCATTATGAGAGAGCAGTTTGCCGCTCTTTGTTCGCAGTCCAACTATGCTCCGTTTGACCAGAATTTCCCCAACGGCGAATGGATGGTCATTGATCCGCCCAAAGGGCCGTCAGGTCAGTCCGCGGTCGGTGTATTCCCCACTCCATACCGTGTTTACTCTGTTTCAACAAAAGCAATACAGGCGGGCAAAGGCCCCTCTGTCGCAAAGCTCCTTGAATGGATGTCCACAGACGGCTACTATCTGCTGGGCTGGGGACAACAGGGTGTAAACTTTGTATTGGGTCCCGACGGCGCGCCCACATCGGCCGGTATTCCCGATCCTTCCAAAGGCTGGGATAAACCGGACGTAGTCAGCATTACCCAGCTCCGCAACATGGTATTCTACAACAGTGATATTGAACTGATTGCCCGCTATCCTTCGTTTAAAACAGCGGCAGGCAGGACAATGAATATGCTTGATGTTCTTGCGCAGATGCAGGGCAAGGCCTGGACACCCAACAACGGTTCCACCTTAATGCCGGCCGCCAGCGCTGATCTCGAACGTTTCTACAACCAGGGTGTAGTGGAATTTGTCACCGGCCAGCGTCCGCTCACACAGGCCAACTGGACCGCCTGGGTCGCGGATTTCGACAAGGTCGGCGGGCTTGCCTGGCAGACCGATGGAATTAACAAGGCCAGAGACGAAAATTATCTTTATTGACTAGCGAAGTGAGAGTCGTGTACGGGCTTGCCCGGACATGACCCGTCGATGGCGCCGGGTGCGGGGCTTGTCCTGCAGCCGGCGCCATTATATTATATTCAACAGATGTGTACAGCCCTGGGCGGACACATGGAAAAGATTTTGACCAAACAGGAATATATAAAAATACTAAAACAGCTCATTAAAAAATATCATCCGGATTTATGTAATAATGAATATCTTCAATCCGCATACAACGAAATTACCGTCAAACTGATTCAAAGGCTAAACCGGATTAAGAGGCTGAACCAGATTGAAATACCTGGTTTGCAGGACATTAAAGCTGCCGCAAATCACGGCAGTGCAGCGGCAAATCAAAACGATCAAAAAAAATTAACTGCTTTGAGCGAACAGGATTATAGATATTACAGGCTTGGTATAAAATACTATAAAAATATTCACCCGGACAAACTGTTTAAAAAGAATCCGGATACAACATATGAATCAAAAAAATACGATGAGCTGCTGTCCGCATTAAACAATATTTACATGTCTTTTAATTTATCGCAATATTATTTTAAAAAAGTAATTGATGATTATCCGGATTCCCCATACGCACATGACGCAGGGCAAAAGATCAGATTGCTTAAAAAATTATTTAAAAGTTACGATAATGTTTCCATGGATGCGGACAGGATTGTTGACAGCAGGGAATTTGTCAGCGCGATGGGATTGAAGATGATGGAGTAAAATTTTTTTGTACTGCTTCTGAGAACCTCTTGTAAAGAACAGCAACAAGGTCTTTACTTTGGTATGGATATGGATCAGAAGAAAATACAAAATCATTTTACTGCGACCGGGATTGTTTTTAATTCCAAAATGCAGATATTGATGATAAGGCATAAAAAGTTAAATGTATGGCTGCCGCCGGGCGGACACATCGAAGACAATGAGCTGCCACAGGAAGCGGTTTTGCGCGAAGTACTGGAAGAAACCGGAATCAGGTCTAAAGTATTGCAGGTAAGCAGCCAATTAAGCCTGTCCGACAATCATTGCAGGGAGTTGGAACGTCCTTTTATATTACTCCTGGAAGATATTGAAGGAGACGGTCTGCATAATCATATAGATATGGTATTTATTTGCAAAGCCTTAAGCGAAGAATTAAATATGCAAAAGTCAGAAGTAAATGATATTGGCTGGTTTAATATCGACCAAATTTATCAATTGGAAACTTTTGAAAATGTTATTCAATCAATAAAAAAAGCATTTGAATGTTTGCAGGGAGGTTATAATTTTTAATTATGACTTTGGAATTGCTGGACAACGAATATACGGTTTATAAATTCAACCCGGATTATACTGTAAAGGAAACCATTGCGCCCGTTGAATTTTATTCAGTTACTAAAACCTATGATGAACTCTCGATAGTTGCTCCAAGCGGCTCACATACCGGATTTTTCAGGGCAGAAACCGGATGGAGGATTTTTAAGGTTGAAGGAACCCTTGATTTTTCGCTGATTGGTGTTTTGAGCGGCATAAGTACAATATTGGCATACGCAAATATCAGCATTTTTGTTATTTCTACCTACGATACCGATTACATAATGATAAAAAAAGAAAAAGTAGATGAAGCCGTTAAGGTTCTTAGAGAAAACAATTATAAACTGACAGGGCAAACACTTTAAGCGCTGTTACCGCAAGTGCGGCAGTTTTAAATGAAAAAAATGAGGTTAATTAAATGACTGAATCCTGGAAAAAAGTATATTTTGGCATGGGCGGACCTTTAGTCGGTGATAAACTGGTAACAATAAAAGAGACGTCTTTAACAGAAGATGAATCCGGGAAACAGGAAATTATAAAATTACCTCCGGATACCCATGTAAAATTTTTGGGCAACGGAGAAACAATTACAAAGAATGGATTGGACGCTCCCATGTATTTTATCGAAACCGAAGACGGAATGTCGGGATTTTGTTTTGCCGGGGATTTGGAATAGAAAAATATATTTTTACTTAGTATTATCAAGGAAAATAATTTTCGCTCTGTGTGGCCCGGTTAAGGTTTAAGCCACCATTCAGTTTCATTCATCATCATCTTTTGACTCATAAAAATAATTAATTTGTTTTTTTATTTCAGAAGCCGGAAATTTTTTCCGGCGTTCAAGGCGTTCTTTTGCTTCAATCAGGATTTCTTTTATCTTTTTTTAAGTAATGCTTTTGGTGGTAATTCTGTCCAGTATTCGGCAACCGCTATTCCTGATTTATCCAGTTCCAGTAATTCTATTTTTTCACGTTCCGCTTTTGTGCAAAGAATAAGTCCTACAGGCGATTCTTCGCCTTCATGCCGTTCATACCTGTCAAGCCATTTCAGATATAATAACATCTGACCGCTGTATTCTGCCTTAAATTTACCGATTTTTAATTCAATAGCAACAAGTCTTCTTAATTTTCGGTGGAAAAAAAGCAGATCAAGTACAATGTCATCCCCATCCACAATCATTCGTTTCTGGCGCTCAACAAACGTAAAGCCATGGCCAAATTCCAGGATAAAACTTTCAAGTTCTGCCAATATAGCCTTTTCAAGATCTGCTTCTAAATAATTATCTTTTAGCCCCAGGGTATCAAGTAAATAAGGGTCTTTGAATACATTAAATGGAACTGTAGAATTGTCAGTAAGCTTTGAATTTGCGATTTCCCTGCGTTCATAAGCTTTACGTGAAATTTGACGGCGAAGTTCCTTTGTTCCAAGATTTCGTTGGGCGGCATCATTTGCATAATATAATCTTGCTTCATTAGATTTTAATGGCAATAATTCAATAAAATGCGACCACCCCAATTTTGCCGCCAACGGCGGCAAAATCTTAATATCCCTGAATCTCTCTGCAAAAAGCATCATTCGGTATAGATTTCGCTCAGAAAAATTTTGACCGTATTTTTCTGCCAATTTTGCCGCCAGCGACGGCAAAATCCTTTTTCCGTATTCAGCGCGTTTGCTTTCCAGTAATATTGAATTGATGTATTTTCCAACTTCCCAAAACATCAGTATAACTTCCTGATTTGCCGACGAATATGCGCGAGCTTTACGTTTTTCTATTATTTCGGAGACACGTCTGAACAGTGCATTTTCATCTATTTGCTCTAAGATTGCAGTAGTTTCTTTATCTGTTATTTTCTTCTTACCCATAATATCTCCATTAATCAACCACTCGGGGAATTATCTTCATATTATAACAGCCAAGTAAAACATGCCACAAGGTGAATTGTAAGATATTAATAAATCAAGAATAATTACAAAATATTCAAAGATATTACACCAAACGAATATCGTAAAATATACATAGAGATCGGGAATGTATAATGATTGATTCAAAAACCAATGATGAATTGCCGATAGCCACCCAATACGAATTATTTACCAAATTTTCCAGAGCAGATCTTACATAGGTGATAAATTGGTTACAGTAAAAAAGATGTCATTAATAAATGATAAATTTGGGCACAAGCTACTACCTGTAATCCCGTTCGTCCATTGAAATCCGGTCTCCGTTTTTCAACAGAAAGGTAATCACTGTATTTTCTGCAAGCGGTGAGGCTTCCACATTTATAATGGGACAGTTATTTCCCGCAGCCGGATGGAAGATCGTTACTGTGCGGGAATTTCCCGCGTTCCATTGGTAAATCAATGTTGGTATGGGACGGTAATCGCCCTGCTGTCCGGAATTGGCTATCCAGCCCTGCCATTCGGGTTCTTCCTGTCCGGTAATTATATTTGCTGTCATACCTTCGGCGCCGGAGGTCAGGATATTTATCCCGGCGGCTGACGCGTTTAATCCGTCCAGTTTAAACGACTCATCGTCGAGATGCCACAGGGATTCATATTGATTTGATTTTTCTCCGTAAAGACGGTCAATGACAATAAAAAAAGGCTGGCTTCCAACAAGCGGTTTTTTTATAAAAATTACAGCGCGTTCGTGGACGGCGCTGCGTTCAGCTTCTGGACCGTAACCTTCTTCGTACCTGCCGCAAACGTAATCGTATGTGTCGTTTATCGAATATTTCATACCGGATTCTTTTTTTATGTCTGTGTCTTTCCAGATGTAATTTATACGGCGGTTTTGGTCCATTCCGTTGACCCGTATTGTATTGTGGGAACGGGTGGAGAGTATGTATCTGCGTATCTGTGAATCGTCGTAGGCGTATACGCCGCCTTCGGTTAATATGCGGCGGCCGTTCATGTATAAAAGCAGCGATAGTTTGTCCTCATGCTGGTGGCCTTTCCCGAATGGACCTGCGTCGAGAAGGCCCCACATCGCGTCCCTGTCCCAGGTTGTCCGCATGATCATGATTCCTGACCAGTCTAAAGCGATTGATGTGTATGGAGGCTGCTTGCCTTCTTTGCCTTCAGTAATTACCCATTTAAAATCATCGCGATTCGGAAAAAATTCAATGTACTCGCCAACATATTTTTTTGCCTTCTCCCATGTGCCGTCATTTAAATTCGGGAGGCTAAAGTCGGGCATTATCAATTTACTGTAGAACGCCACTGTATTTTCCAGTTTTTTAATAAAGCTGCCGGGAAGTTTTATGCCGTATGCGCGCATGACACGCATCAGGCGGGTATAGCAGCTGACTGACACTCCGTGGTAATGGGTTGTAAGCTCGTACTGCATGCCGTCCGGGTAGAACTGAATATCAAGCTGTTTTTCAAGTGTAACAACTGCGAAATTGTACCAGCGGCCGGAATCTTTTAATACAGGGTACAGTATGCCGATTTGCGCGAGCCCGTCCATTTCCATCATCAGCCAGTTGCCGCTTCTGTGGTCGTTGAATAATCTTTCGCCGTGTTCCCAGACTGACTTATACCAGTCGGTGATCATATCGTCTGTAAATACGGGGCTTTTGTAAAACGCGTGCAGACTATACTGCCAGGTTGACCCCATGCGTATGCCTGCTTCAATTGTCCGCCAGCACAGGGTTTCCCCGCCGTCAGCGGACTTTGGTTCCGGGGAAAGGGCCTGTTTTACCCAGGTATCGAACTGCTTGGCGAAAGTATTTGCGTATTTTTCATCTTTTGTCTGAAGATAGGCGTAGCCCAAAATGAACCATTCGCTGTGGCGGGAAAGCTGCCAGGTCCATTCCTTGTAATTGTTAAATGTAGGATTGGCGAAATAGTCTATTTTATCACCAAATTGAAATTCGGTGCCGCAGGATATCAGGAGGTTATTGCAGATCCGGTCTGCCCCTTGATGCCATGTTTCACCCGGAAAAATAACCGTATCTTGTAACAGGCAGTAGGGCATGTTATTAAAATATTCCGGTTTTAACGCGGAACGGACATACGAAGCGAACAGTCTGCGGGCTTCACCAAAATTCTCCTTTTTAACCGCTTCCGGAATTTCCTGCAGTCCCGGCAGCGATGCGTCGATCAGTTCAGTAAAAAATTTTTTGTCGCTTGTCCTTGGTCCTGTATTGCCAGCCATTTTATTCCTCAATAATCTAGAATTATATCATGGGCGTATTTTTGCAGGTTCGTTTTTTTGATTTTTTCATTCTGAATTGAATCAACCAGGCCGCTGACTATATCTTCCGCAAATATTACCCTGTACGGCCTGTTAAAATAATCCCGGATTTTATTCTTTATGAACGGCAGCTGTGGGTGTGCATTGTTTTCTTTTACGGTTTCTTCGTATAATGCGCACAGACTGGTTTCAATTTTTAACGGTTCATTTTCGGTCAATACACCTGTCACAAATTTTTCTATATTCCTGTAAATTTTTAAGTCCTTAAACGCCGTACCAAACCATTTACTGTAGGGAATATATTTGCCCTCCAGATAAAAAAGAATTTTTATAAGGTAATTAACAATGCGGCCCGCCTGGATTTTTAACCCGATAAAATCATTGAGCGCGATGCTTCTTCCGATAAACGCTTCCTTGTTCCAGATATAATTCCATAAAACCGCCAGCCGCAGTTTTAATATATCCTGCGGATAAAATTTTAATTCAGTGCGTAATGGGTTTAATACATTCAGTCCGTCATGGAAGACCAGTCCCGATGTAATTTCCAGCAGATTCTGATCGGTAAAAGCAAGCCAGTCATTATTTTTAAAATTTTTTAACGCGCTTAAAGAATAGCGATCTTTAAAATATTTTTGCGCGGTTTTTATTTCTATCAAATGGTTAACAGGTTTTTTATCCGTATATACCATCCGCTGTACCTTGTCATAGGCCGGCTCGGAATAATTAACCGGGAAACCCTTATACTCAAACGGCAGCCCGTTTCTTAAACAGTTATTGATATCGGGGATGAGTTTTTCGTCATTGACAAATATCTGCAGGCGCGGCCCCCAGTTATGATCCATCGAGGTTTCCGTATCGTATCCGGCGGCGTCCGATCCGTAGCCCAATAGCGAGGCGCTATATTGCAGACCGCTAAAATTATCATCCAGCAATGGTTTTACAACTTCAGAATAGAAGCCTTGATTTAACTGCAGCCCCTTAATAAAGAGCGGATATTTTTTTTCAGTCATGTTTTTTAATCACCTGTTGTTATCTGCGCTGCCGGAAATTATAAGAATTTCCCATCAGAATTTCCGCCTGAACGGCAATGGCTTGCGCATACGGATTAACAGGAGCAGCGGCACTATTACGTAAGGCAGATTGAAGCTTAAGAACTTGACCGGATTCTGCGTTCTCCATTGCGGCTCACCAAAAAATTCCACACCGAATACGATGATGCCGGTAATTGATGCGATCATGGTCGCGTATATAACCGACGGAAGCTGGATTTTATTCCAGCCGCGCCACAGGGAAATTACAAGGATGATATAGAAAATCATGTATACAAATGCTGACAGCCCCGTCACAATCCGCATCCAGACCGGTGGATTCTGAAACAGCGGGTCCGCGTCATGCGCATACCAATAATTGGAATTTATAATGAAATTTTGCGATGGCTGGTTAAAATCAATACCCAGAGTCGGGATCATATCGGCGATGCAGGATGTTACGATAAAAAGTGTAAAAATCACCATAAAAAAAATATCAACCGGCCTATCCCTAAGCGGCAGATTTTTATCTTTTTTTAATTTTTTCATAACTCGCAGGTTATAATTTAATTTGTTTTTTGTCCAGATAAATTGTTGCCTGCTATTTTTTCTATAATCTGTTGACAAATCATATTGTATGTATATACGATTATATAATATAAATTTTTAATGGAGGAATATTTATGAAACGATTTTTCTTAATATTCACCGTATTAGTATTACCGGTTTTTCTTTTTGCTTCCGGCGGCGGCCAGCAAAGTGCCGGCAATCAAGGTGGTTACCTGAGATTTGCATGGTGGGGCAATGTTACCCGTGATGAGAGAACATTAAAAGTAAATCAACTTTTTATGGATAAAAATCCCGGGGTTACAATTGAGGCCGAACCTACGGAATGGGGTTCTTATTGGACAAAACTGAATACTCAGGCGGCTTCAGGGAGTCTTCCTGACATTATGCAGCAATCGGTCGCATATATTGAACAATATAATGATCGTAATCTATTGGTGGATTTAAATATCCCGGCCCAGAAGGGACTCATTGATTTTTCCCAGTGGACAGAATCAAGCCTTGGCGCAGGAAAATTGAACGGTAAACTAATTGCCCTTATTTTGGGAATTAATGCACAAGGTATGGGAGTTGACCCTGCAGTTCTGCAGCAGGCAGGAGTTACAATTGATGATACTTCATGGACTTGGAAAGATTATGAAAATGCAGCAATTACAATTTATCAAAAAACCGGGATTCAGACCAATCCGACCACGGCAGTTTATCAGTGTATTGAAAATATCTCGCGCCAATACGGAGCCCCTCTTTATTCCTTAGATAAAAAAAGTATTGGTTTTACCAATAATGCAGCTGTCCTTGCTCAGGTCAAGGAATTGTTTGACATGAATCTCCGTCTCAAGGCTGCTGGCGCTTTGTATGATCCCGAGACTGCGTTTTTACCGGGCTTAAGCATGGAAGAACTTGGCATCTCCAAGGGCAAAACATGGAATGAATTTTATTGGAGTAATCAACATGTGGGAGTGGAGAATGCATCACATCGCACTTTAGGTTATTATATGCTTCCCAGCGTAAAAGGAGATAAAGCCGCTCCTTTTGGCACATATCTCCAGCCATCATGTCTTTTATCTATGCTGACTGCTTCGAAGAATCAGGACCTAGCAGCAAAATTTATTGATTTTTTTGTGAATGATATTGGAGCAAACAGGATCTTGCTTGCTGAACGCGGAATTCCTGCGCCGTTCAATGTGCGCAACGATCTTGCAGCTCTAGTAGATCCTGGAACAAAGTATGTTTTTGATTACATAACAAAAGTTACACCTTTAACAACTACGATTGATCCGCCGTACCCTGCAAGTTCAGGTGAAACTTTTGATTTAATGTCATCCCTTCTTCTGCAATGCCTTACAGGCCGTATCTCGTCAGATGCTGCCGTTGCTCAGCTTGTACAAGGAAGCAATGCAATATTAAGCAGGTAAGAATATGGAGTCCTGCCGGTAGATTTACGGCAGGGCTCTGTTCCGGAGAATAAATGAAAAAATTGAATTCGGCAAGACGGCAGCTTAAGGAAGATATTGCCGGATATCTTTTTATAAGTCCATGGCTCATCGGTTTTTTTGCTTTTGCTATTATACCCATCGTTATATCAATTTATTTTTCATTTACTAATTACGACATTCTTGGATCTCCGGTATTTAATGGCCTGACGAATTTCAAACGCATGTGGACGGATACCCGTTTCTGGAAATCACTCAAAGTCACCTTCACTTATGCCTTTATTGCAGTTCCATTGCGTTTGGTGTTTGCATTTTTCCTTGCCGCGCTTTTTAAACAGGGAAGCCGTATGATCCGTGTTTATCAGGCGGCTTATTACCTCCCGTCCCTTGTTGGTGGAAGCATCGCAATAGCAGTTATGTGGCGGCGTATGTTTACTTCTGACGGAGTCATAAATATTTTTCTAAAAATATTTGGAATTAACAGTACAATAAACTGGATTGGTAATCCAGATACTGCACTTTGGGTTATAATTGTCCTTGCCATATGGCAATTTGGTTCATCAATGCTTATTTTTCTTGCCGGTCTAAGGCAGATACCAAAGACTTATTATGAAGCTGCGTCCATTGACGGTGCAGGCTGGGTAAGGCAGTTTTTTACCATTACTTTGCCGCAAATGACACCGATTATATTCTTTAATTTAATCATGCAATTAATCAGCGGTTTTACTGTATTTAATCAGGCTTTTATAATTTCCGGCGGACGGGGAGATCCGCTTGACAGTACGCTTGTATATTCACTTTACCTGTACATGCGGGCTTTTGCATATAATGAAATGGGATACGGTTCTGCCCTTGCCTGGGTACTGGTACTAATCATTGCCGTTTTTACTGCATTTATTTTTAAAACTTCGGATCGATGGGTTTATTATGAATCATAAGGAGCAGGTATGACCGGGATCCGTGAACGGCAAATGATAAAGATCCGCAACAAGATAATTTTTCATCTTGTGGTGCTTGTTATCGGTATCTTTATGCTTTACCCGCTTTTGTGGATGATATTTGGATCATTTAAACTTACGGAAGATATATTCGGATCCATTTCTCTTATTCCTAAACATTTTACTTTTCAAAATTACATAAGAGGCTGGCGTTATAACGGTACCACGTCATTTGCCGTTTTCTACAAAAATTCGTTTTTAATAACTATACTTTCTACTGTGGGAGCGGTGCTTATGTCATCGCTTGTTGCTTTTGGTTTTTCGCGCATTCATTTTAAGGGTAGCAAATTTTGGTATAGCTGCATGTTTCTAACCCTCATGCTGCCTTACCAGGTTGTTATGGTTCCGCAGTTTGTTTTATTTTTTAAATTAAAATGGATCAATACTTATCTTCCTTTGATAATACCGCAGTGGGGCGGCCAGGCTTTTTTTATTTTTATGATGGTACAATTTTTCAGGGGTATTCCCATGGAACTTGACGAATCCGCAATGATCGACGGATGTGGCAAGTTTGTTGTTTACAGCCGTATACTTTTCCCGCTTATAAAACCTGCTTTAATAACTTCCACGATTTTCAGTTTTTATTGGCGCTGGGAAGATTTTTTGGGTCCACTGCTTTATTTGAACAGGCCACGGACTTTTACTGTTTCTCTGGCAATGCGGATGTTCGCTGATCCCACCTGGTCAGACTGGGGAGCGATTTTTGCAATGGGTACATTATCACTTGTACCGTCTTTGGTTATTTTCTTTATATTTCAAAAATATATAGTTGAGGGAATTGCTACTACCGGTTTAAAAGCATAAAAAGACAGCTCATGCAGACGTTGAGAAAAATTAAAATGCTTGTTTCAATTTCGAGTACCGTTAAAAAGTCAGTAAATCCTTGATTCGGACAGGCTGCCCTGATGCGATTGATTTGTTGGCGGCAATCCCTGTAAGTATGGAATACGCGCCGTCAATGTGGGAGGCCGCCCTGTTGAATCGGTCAGGCTGGGGATCTCCAAAGATGTCATTCAGCATTACCTGATCTCCGCCTGCGTGGCTGCCCTCGCCCTGATCAAACGGAACTTCGTAAGGCTTGCCGAACATCGGTTTAACGGTTATTGTTCTTCCAACCAGAGCGCTCTCTTCGCCGCTGGTGTTAATGTATGATTTTTCTACATTATTGACTTCCAACCGTCCTTTTGATCCGTTAAAAACAATATTGTACCCTTCCCAGGGCATGTAGGCGTTAAGTGAATAAGTCATAATCGCGTTGTTCTGATATCGGACCGCTAAGCCCATGGTGTCCTCTATCGATATATCTTCAGAGAATACACTGCGGTCGCGGATGTAGCCGGAATCAGCTTCGGCGTCAAGGTAAAGGGCCTTCATCGTTTCGTTGTGCTCAATATCAATGGCGAAAGGATCGCCTTTGGCCGCTTCGCTGCCGTAACAGCGGTAATAGAACTTGTTGACCCCGCGGCGTTCGGCGTTCTTCATTCCGTAGAAGTTGAGATCGCCCATCGCGTAAACAGTCTCCGGCCTGCTTCCAATCCAGAAGTTGACCAAATCAAAATGATGGGT
>Ga0123357_10003335_pt1 | contig 18359 bp, 8 predicted proteins | sample TergutEmb28metaG_FD_89873 | JGI IMG/M metagenome (GOLD analysis project Ga0123357, IMG submission 89873) | Embiratermes neotenicus P4 segment gut microbial communities from Petit-Saut dam, French Guiana - Emb289 P4 | ecosystem: Host-associated > Arthropoda: Insects > Digestive system > Gut ... | reverse complement strand
TGCAACACGGATACAACTCCAAACCAACCACACCGAAACTCCAACACACATCGAACCAAGAACAATAGACCAATGTGGTAATTCAACAGAATAGTCGCAAGTTATTGATGATGGATATATTAATGCCCGAAACATGTTGAGCCCATAAGAAGTGAAATAAAATAGCAAGTGGTCTTTTATTCTTCAACAAAGCATGTAATAATTCACACGTATTTTGTAAACTTCAAATATCTCGGGTCTCTCTTTAAAAAAAGGTAATAAAAATATAACTACCGCAACTAAAGAGCGAATTACAGTAGTAAACCGAATCAGTTCTGGCCTGAAGAACTAAGCTCACGACATTTGAGACGACAGACAAAACATGTTATATCATATTTTATAAGGCTGTGCTCACCTATGACAGTGGATGCGGGGCACTCATAGGTAAAAATGACAATGTACTCAGAGAACTGAAAGAAGAACACTGAGAAAGATCTTTGTACCAGTTAAGGAGAATAAAATATAGAGACCAAGGGTCACTTATTAAATGTAAAAAAAAAATATGTAATGAAACATGAAGTGTGAAAATCAAAGAACGAAATTTAAGCTGTCTAGAATATCTCTGTAGAATGCAGGATCAATACCCTTCTAGGAAGCCAACGTGTTATAACCTAGAAAACACTATGCGAGTGGGCAGACCTACTATTGTGAGGCTGGATTCGGTGCAAGCAGCTCTGAAGTTAATAGACTTGGAGATGAAAGTTAAAGAATCAGGATCTTTGGAAGACATCAGCAGAAGAGGCTAAGTAGTTTCATAATGGACTGTAGCACCAACGGAAAAAGAAGAACAAGAATTAAAGAAGCGTGTATTTTGTAACGCATTTAAAGAAACTTACGAAAATCTGTAGGAAAAATGTACGAATTGTTTTGAGTCAGAAGTGGAGCATGGTTGTGATAAGAGGTCATGGCCTTTTTAAGAAAATATCCAAACGACCTTTTGAAGAATCAGAGGAAAATCGTAAAAGCCTTAGTCGATAGGTCCAAAACCAGTCACTGGGAAAAGCTTCAGATCCCGGACTTTCCCGTTAACAATCTCGGCCCGAAAGGAACGTCCTATGACGGAGGATTTTTGTGGTGCCATTTAATCAAATGCTTGAAAATACCTTGAATACAGACACAAAGGGGTCCTTCCAAGTCTATCCCTATTCGTCAGTCATAGGTTTATTATCAGTTTGATGGAATACACTCTCAGCAGTTTGCACAGCGCCGCAATGTAACGCAGAAATCACAAAAGACTTGCTTTCGTCAAATATGGCAAGGGTTAGGTGATTCAAATTATATTACATGTACCATTCTTGTGGAAAGGTAGGCCTATTAGGCGCGAAGTGGTTCAGACTAAAGCACATTAAACCGTTTCAATAACATTTTCTCGGCCCAGTAGACGCGTCAGATGGTTAAATGGCGAATAAAGCAACGTTTCCAGAACCGTCTCTTTCCTGACGCGGCTGCTACATAGACCGAGAACATTTTATTGAATTCAGTCGCCGTGACAAGCTTTAAATTACATAATACTATTCAGTCTGAAAGAGATGGTACAAAGCAGACCTGCAGCTTCACTCGACTCGACTTTGCTCATTCATTTTGGCACAGGCTTAGAGTAATTCTGCACATAGATATAACTTGGGGGTGCAAAGGATGGCAAATGCCCCTACAATATTTTTCTATCTAAAAATATTTTTTGGCTACTGTTTTGAAGAGGGGCGAAAGAAAAAAGAAATATTTTCTTGAAAATTATTTGGATATTGTAAATACAGTACATGAAAAAAAAAATTTGAAAATCCTGCCTTTTACGGGACGCAGAATAGAAGTATGGTGGATTTTTGCCGTCCCATTCTTCATGTTATTAGCCAAGTTACGCCAGTGAATCTGCGCTAAACAGGTTTGCGGCGTCTTATTTAAGTCCCAGCCGAGTCAGCCGAAATGAACTCGGTCCGTCCAGTATACACCAACCAGCCTTACTCGTATACGTGTTGGTAACGACGCACAGTGTCATTGGACAAAGCGAGCGGCATGTCGGACCATCGAGGCAGGGGTTGCAGTCCACACAATGGCCGAAAGTTGTTGTAACCCGGCACCCCATGCTCACGGGCCCTCTGCAGGTTTAAGGACGCAAGGTCCATCCCGTGCCGATGCGAGGGCTGCTGGAACAAGTGATTCGTCACCTGTAACATGAAATTTGCGTTGCTGTCATTGTTCTCAGGTCCTAAATACTTTGTTTTTACAGAAATGTACGCGAGACTCTTATGCTTATTGACAAAATGCGGGATTGGACGTTATGAAGACTTTCACTGGCTCAAGGTAAGCACTTGGAGTTCACTTTCTAAAAGAGATTTATTTGGCTTTCTTCTTCGTTCCTTCTGATACATCAAACATAATTTTAATTCCGCACGCCAACCGACAAGAAGTAACTTTAGTAATATATAGAGCGCAGTACATAAAAAATAAACAGATCAACAAACAGCAATAGATAAACATTAACGTATAAACATGTCTGCCAAGTGGCCCTTTCTCATTGGAGTTCCACCTTAGTGTCAGTTGAGCAATTCTTGCTCTCCCCCTTTCTCGTGTAATCTTTCGTAAATTGTAGTCAGTTTAGTATTTTCTCGTCTCCAAGTCTAGACTGGTTCTAGATTCCACTCAGCGTCCTAAAAAATGCGTACCGTATCGTGAAGCTGATCACTGATCTCTAATGCGTAATTTAAACTAAGGGGAGCTTTACCTCCATGTCACCCGTCCTGATTTGCGGTAAACTTAAGTTTGTTTATATGTTATTAGGATGCACATAATGGAAGACGTTTCTAAATTACTGCTGAGCGTACTCTTCAGATATTGCATCCCGCAGGTCGCTGCATCCTACTGCCTGAGTGTGGCAACACCTCATCAGATACCCCAACGTACCTCTTGTGTGATCCCGTGGTCCATAGCCTGAGCCACCTGATTGACCAGTCCGATAAGGTATTGGTCATACCATCCTGGCTTGTACAGGTCAAAAGGTCGCTTCAGAACCTCGCTCAGCCTCTGGGCACCTGAGGAATATACAGATAGTACTAGTTTATAATTTATTGAACGATAGTGGCAGAGTCAACAATTGTTTAAAACTTACTGAGCGATACTGCGTGAGAAAACACTTGTTTATAATTTACTGAACGGCGTTGCGAGAGAAAATATTTGTTTATAACTTACTGAAGGATAATGTCAGTATCGCGGGGTAAAAGTGTCGTGTATTATGATATCCAGTGAATAATGAATTGAAAATGACGCGGAATGATGGAAGTAAGATGCAGGTTCATGATAGACCTCAGTCAGCGACGGACGGCCTCCTAACAAATTTTAAAACTCAAGAGTTTCCGATTTCGATCTAGGTGTGTACCCACTAGACAGCAGCGACAGCTTCAGGAAAGATTGGTAGCCTGAGAAATATTTCGTCACTTAGAATGTCCGTAGGCACACACACACACACACACACACACACACACACAATTTTGGATTTTCCCTTTAGCCAACCAGTCTAAATATAAAGAGATCAACGCACATGATTCTTCAAAATCTCGGAGGTTATCACAAAAAAATCTACGTTCTGCTCACAGCGTATTTATGTGTTTATACGGATCTCTAGAAGAAACACCGATTATTTGCCTATGGAACATTAACCGATAAGATTTAATAACTGACATGCAGGGTGTTTACTGCGCGGTACATTCTGAATCTACTTTATAACTCGGGTTAATCTTAGTCGTTAATCGGCCGCACCATGGTTCAGGCGGTTAGTGGCCGGCCTCTCACGGTGGAAGTCCGGGTACCATCCCAGGCCATTCCGTTTGAGATTTGTGTTGGATGAAGTAGAACAGGAACAGTTTTTCTTCGAGTACTTCGGGTTTCCCCTCTCAGTATGATTCCACCAATGCTCTAATACCCATCTTCATCTACCTATTGCTCTTACCAGAAGGATAAGCTAAGGACATAAGAACCTTCCAAAAGGAATGTTCTTTCGGATATTGCGAAACACTGGGCAGAAAAGTACCTTCACGTAGTCTCTCACGTGTTAGTATAACTACATACAGTACTACTCATACTTGCCTTTCAAATGCATCATCATTATTTACTTTATAACAGCGCCTGATAAAAATGTCTCGAGATTTTTTATTAATAATATGCCAAGAAATTAGGAAATTTTTTAGGACATGGGGAACTGTGTTTGGAATGGAACTATGGATCCAAAACAAGGTCCCGCTGCAAAATTATTTAATAATCCTCCGAAAGCATAACACAGACTTGGAACAGACAACTTATCACCGACCTATCCGTATATGGCTGGGGCTCCATCGTTCCAGAACACTCGGCAGCAGGGAATGTCCGAACCTGAAGGCAGACGTGACGAAGGCCGAAGGAATGGTGACGTCCACGTTGGGGTCATAACCGTCCCAGTAACCCTGAATAAATTAACGAGGCGTTATCGGCGACGAACCCAACCTGCATGACTTTCAGTTTTACAGATAGCCTAGGCTAATGCTACTCTACCTCAGACTTAGGCACTAAGTCGTACTTCTCGACGGTCTCTCTGCCCAGCAGCATGGGTAGGAACTCCGTGTACGTTATGTGCTGCATTATGGCCGCTATGATGTGCCGTGTTTCCTGCAATAACAATAAAATTCTTGCCACAGCAATACCACGAACAATGCTGTTTGCAAACACAACAATAAGATAATTGTTTATTGCAAGGATAATGATCGGTGCGGCAGTTTGCAACAAGTGTGAATTGTAATCTTGGAAACTGTGTAAAAACAAAAGACCCAGTAAAGTCTTTGACTCCCAGAACCCTATAGTGACACAATGATTATTGAAATTGGATGAGAATTTGTACCTGGTAAATTTTTTCGTCGTCCCAGAGGGGGTTAATGTTGCCCAGTTCTGACGCTATCCGATTGTGTTCCCTCAAGAACACCGTGTGTAGTACTGCTAGTGCCATATTCTCATTCGCGCGGTTGTCGCCTGCAAAAAGTGTCGTTGTGTTGAAAGCAGATGATACAATTTAAATAATTTTACGGAGGCACTTATTTCATAAGACAAAACATCACATTTGTCTGTAATTCTGTAGCTTTTGCGGAATAGAACTTCTTGTTTCTTACAGTTCACAAATAGTTCTGAAAATACAGATCTTTTCAGACAGTTGGTAGCATTCCGTCCACGAGAAATTGACTACTGAAAGACCTGAGATTTAAAACTGGAGTGAGGTTAGAGCTGCAGAAAACAGTGCATGCACAACGCAAATGCGAATACTTTAAACCAGCAAACAGAAAAGACACGCACTTTTTTTGTTTCCTATAAATCCTTTTTAGTTTTTTCATGTTCAGTTTCATGTATTATGTGGACTTATGCTGCCAAAGTCTGTTAAAACCTATCTATACTGAAACATGTTAATCAGACTCTATTCTGAACTACAGTGGCCTATCTGTGTCGCTTACTTACCGAAGCCACTAATCCAGACGTACTACTTACTTTATTAGGTCCGTTGTTTACTTACTTACAAACTTACCAGGGCCAGACTAAGTGGCGGGCCAGCCAGGTAGCTGTCCGGGGCGCCAACCTATAAGGGGCGAAGACGTCGCTATAACGATCTGAAATATGGTGCCTCTAAACTCAGGTCTCCACACGCGAAAGAACTTATCCCAGAATTATCGGCAAATTGGGCACGCTTCCTCAAAAAGTTTCGCCAGAACTCTCCTACGCCGAAAAAGTTTTAAAAACATGTTATTTTTAAGGGGCACAAAATTATTAACCTGCCCTGGGCGCCAAATTATTAATCTGCTCGGGACGCCACCATGTTCCGGGCTGACCCTCTACTTACTGTCCAGGTCATTCAATTTGTCACGTAGTTTATTCAATAGGTAAATTATTATTTTGGAGCATACTTATTTGGCTCATTAGGCAGAGAAGGGACCAGTCAAGCAGGTGGCTCTTTATACGACAGGTGCACAGAAATATAATGTGCCTACAGACAAGAAAAATGAAGGGACGTTTTCAGTGGAGTTTTACCTGCCAAGAAGCAATAGATATCAGGGCTGCTGCGGATACAGCCGTCGTCGGGAAACTGCAGTTTTAGAGGCATGAGATCCTTCAGACCCAAGTCGCTGAATGCTGGCAGTGTCTTCATGAACCCACCCTTTAGGAGGCGTAACTCGTCCCCCAGGCGCACGTTCGAGCCGTACAAGAAATTGCCATCAATATACGCTGTCGCGGTGTTCGTCTGAGCACGGGGACCTGCGAGCATAAGTGGGCATGTTGGTTCAACTGCGGTGGTGAACTGCAGATGGGAAGGAGGTAGTAGTGTCCTACTTTAGTGTATATAAATATACATTTACATAATGCATATACACATATACATATACAGGTACGCGCCGCATAACATTTCCGTCAACGACGGACCGCATTTAAGACGGTAGTCCTATAAGATATAATATTATAATATAATACTCTAATATTATGATATAGTAATATAATACCATTGTGTTACAATTGCCTACAGTATTCAGTACAGTAATATGTTGTGCAGGTTTGTAGCCTAGGAGCAACAGGCTATACCGCATAGCCTAGTTGTTTAGTAAGCTATGCTGTACTATCTAGGTTTGTGTAAGTACACTTTCGCACAAGGACGAAATCGCCTAGCGACTCATTTCTCAGAACGTATCCCCGTCGTTAAGCGACGCATATCTGTACATGTACATATACATAAACATACACATATGTATATACATATAAATATAAACATACACTTACACATATACATATACATACAAACAGACCTCTTCAGGCCTATTCGCCACCATTCACTCAATCCGTGTGATATTTAAAATTTCATGACATTGACTATGAAGGTGACTTCTGAGGTATGACACCCTGCAATTTCGTAAATAATAACCCATCTTAAGGAAGAACGTGCTAGATCCTTCCTAAAGTTACTGTAATGGTATTCCAACCGTCCTGCCTGAAATACTGGGGTTCTGTGAACACATGCACTTCCTAATGGAATTGGAAAATATAATTTTTATTCTGCCTTATACTTGGTTGAAATTTTTTCTTTCCTCCCCCCTGTGTACAGTCGACACTGGGACACTTCTCGGTATAAATCACTAGTATTGAAATGTATTTCATATTTTATATGACGTGTCTAAATAAAAGTTCGTGTTGATTCATAAATATGCATATATAGTACTGTAATGTAATACACATGGACGTGCGCCCACTAACAATTCCTTTTTGTAGTGCGCAGCCCACGAAACTTGCTAACTAAAAAAAGAAAGCTTGTGCTTTAAAATGTATTTCATTTTTCCATCCAAAAAATGTACTGTTATTCACACGAGTTCCGCGAATTTACTCGTTTATTCACAAGGAATCCATGGATGTTACCCGTTTACGCGTTCCTTCGAAACGTTGCCACCTACCAAACTGCACGGTATCACAACCCAGAAGACATTACATCTTCATTCACCTAAGAGCGTGCCATACTTCAGACGGCTAATGGCCGACCTATCATCCCAGATGCTCCCAGGTTAAAACCCAAGCCAGACCCTTCGGATTCGTGGTGGGCAGAGAAGCACAGAGACAGGCTTTTCTCAGAGTTCTTGTGTTTTTCACTGTCAGTATTATTCCACAATGCTCCATATTCATTCCTTCAACCATCATCCATGACATAAATTTGACAGCTGACATAGTCGATAAATAACAAATTTAAAAGTTTTTTATTCATCAAAATTATTTATTATTATTATTATTATTAAGGCTATTTTAACTACATACGTTAGGCCTTATATAATGTCGACAGAGTTTTTAAATATAAGGAATGCTGACAGAGAAGTATCTGATTGAATGGTTATTTATTCGATAATCTTTTTTGGACTGCAGGGTTTAGGCAGCGTCGAATGATGTGGGAATACGTTCAGCAGTAGTGTGAGGAAATGGTTTTGGAAAGAAGAAACCGTGGGCAGTTTGAAGGTAAATTGCCGGCTTTCTTCTGAGAGGTTCTAGCTTATTGAAAAAACGTTTTTCTTTTTCAAAACAAGGTTGATGACCTAAAGAGGTGCGAAGAAAGTTGAACGTAAGAAAACTATGGAATTAATTCCTAGGTTCTCTGATCGCGCACATTCAACATTGTATGGAAAAGACTTTAACGCTTTCTACTTTGGCTCTAAAAATTGAAAGATTTTCTTCCAATCCCCAGTACTTCAAAACAAACTCGCCCACAATGCTGTAGCAACCAAATCGTTTCCATAAACCGGGTACAAACGTGGGGTCAAAGAAAATGCATAGTCTATTACCAGTCATAACTACAGGGAGATGGGTTCCACTTGAGAAGCTAATGGGCTAGCCAAGAAATTATCCGAACTTTTTGCCGTTCGAAGGTTTGTGACCGTGTTGAGAATATTCTGGAAAAGATTTTTCTCCTGAGCCAGTTGAGTCCACCTCCTCTTCTTAGCATGCATTTTGATATGATCCCCTCTTCCTTATTTGTATCTTCAAGTTGCCACTTTTCTATTCTATCAAAACTCCGTAGGCAGTTCTCTTAGCTACCATGCTTGCTACATGCCCATCCTATCGCTTCTCCTTGAATTAATAGGATCACAAAGGGGTGTTATTAAATATAGGCTGATTTAATATGATCTATTTGGTATTGCAGTTTACACTTTGCTCGAATATATTTCAGAATGAGTCAAACTTTGTACAGTATTTCAGCATAAATGTATCTGACATCAGAAAGTTTCAAGTGGCATTGAAGGTTTTTAAGGCTTTGACTGAGAAAATTACATTCATGGGGGGTGAACACGACATCGTATCTCAGAAGACATTTCTTTTTTCGGATGAATGCGCTTTTATGAAATAAATATATTGTGCTTGCAAAAGAAGAAGATTTTTCCTGAAACTTCAAAGGCTGCATTTTCGATAACAATACCGATAAAACCCGAAATTTCCCGTTTAAATTTTAACAGGATTTGTGTCGGTGCAATGTACGGAGAGCTGACTTGGCATTTAGACGACAAGACGAAGAAACGTGGCTCGTCAGAACGATAGTATTAACCGATAGTGAAACCGGACAGACAAAGCTACTTTCTGCATAGAGTAACAACGGAGATGTGATAGTCTACTCTCAGATGCTACCAACATCTGCCCTGAGAATTTACAATTCAGCCTTTAGTGCATCCCATAAAGCAGGGATGCACCCAAGGAGGGGGCCTGCAACTCGGCAGCGCCCCCCAAATCGGAAATAAAAAAAAATGGACTTTTGTAGACACGATGATATAAAACACTTTACATGATTTACCATTCAACCGATATCAGCGATTGGAAACGGCTGATGGCTTACATTAGAATTTTGAAAAATAAAATAAACTGACAATACCCTATATGAAATTAAAAAAAAAAACGAGAAGTTTAGACCTGGTGGCTTAAATTAGGTGAGTGAGCCAAGTAACGTGTAATTACATTTATATATATTTAATAAATGCTGTTACAAACAACGTTACGTTGTAGTTATACTTACGACATAATTTTTAAAACAAACTTTTTAAAATCAAACATAAATATAGCCTCAGGGTTGGCACCCCACTCCAGTAAAAAATTCTGCTTGCGCACCTGTCTTAACGACATAAGGGGAAGCAGGTGTATAGCTTTTCGTCTTCTTTAATCTTAACAGTAGATGAGAGTGAGTTGTTAACATCACGCTCCGGCCCCCGTTACCCATTGAATATGAGACAGTGTGGATCTTGTCTGGACGCTATGGAAATATATATATATATATATATATATAATGTTCCCAGTCTGGAAACGAACCGTTACTCCTTGGTTTTCCAGCCGTCAGTCCAGTCACTAATGGGCTACGCTGTCGCGGCTCTTCAAGGAAGCTGAAAACCTCGTGATTCGTCACATGGTTAGGCAGAAGTGATATTTTGTACGTAACTTTCGTGGTTTGCGTCCTTCCAAGTCCCTCATTCCACTTCAAAGCGACCTCACAATCGCCCTCTCTCCGCTACACGGCTCTGCGCAGACTCCCAGAGGGGAGGATGCGCCACGTCATTCAGTATTCGCCCCTCAGATACCAGGCCAATAGGAAATGCTAGGGTGGTTTGTGCTGTGAGCTCGCACACCACCTCCTCGAGTGGCATGATGCCCTGTCTCCCATAAGCACAATGCCCCACCAAGCAACCCTATGTACCCCACCAGGGAGAGAAAAGGAAACTGCCTCAAGACAAACAACAGCCACATTTGACCAAAGGGCACTCAATGTTCGCGATCGTTTCTGCAGCAAAATTACACATGAATCTGGTTTTACGAAACGCGATTTCCTGTTCACTATTTTCGGTTTTCACACTTACGTAAGTGGTAGCCAACAGAAGAAATACTCCTTTCACATAAAACTAAAGAAGGATGCAGGAAACAATCGGTATTTATTGCTACACTTTTCTCGTGTTAGCAGTTAGACCCTTTCAATGTACCAATACTTCGAGGAATATGGGAATTTAATCGTTCCTTCTTATAATATTTAAATATTTTTTTTTAACGTAAAAGAATCATAAGGTGGTCAAAAGCAAGAATTTCTATTCGGTGAGACTAGAAGGGTGAGATCGGCAATACATAGGGGTTCAATAAGCGGTAAACATGATGCAGTCTCAAGCAAAAATCTTCCCTCAACGTGTTTACGCGTCACGCGGGTAGCATAAGCTGGCAGGATGCTGTTCGGAGTTGTTTGCAGTGTTGTAAGGATGCAAACGGTAGGCTGAGGTAGGAGGGGGTTGTTTTGCGTGTTGCGGGTCGATTATCGTTCATCAGAGGGAGGGCCCTTATTTCGACTCCGACAAACGCGAAGCGCATGTGTGAATTAGCAAGCAGACGGAGTATATCAATACCTGAGTGCCATGTCATTGGTCAGCGTGCATAATTAATTCGGCATGGGCATCGCAGACTGACAAACCGAAATAAATAACTTCGTGTTTTGCCTGTGACGTGTGGAGGGAGGGGCCCGAGATCCTAGAACTTCCCCTGCAAATTGCGACGAAGTTTCTACGTGTTGCGTGATTACAAATAAGTTAGTCAGTAGAGTGACTAACGTACAAGCTAAAGGCCACGTTCGATTCCTGTCTTGCACACAATGTCCAGACCCACACTATCATTCACCTACTCTCCAGAAAATGAGTAGCAGTGAGGGAGTAAATCGGCAGGAGCATTAAACTGATCAATATCCTCCTAGTGCTGTGGTTAGGAATACTTGCAGGTTATCCCTCCCTCCCCACGCCCATTTCACATTATCATGGCGTGCCGCAGCGACAGATTTACGTTAAATTTCCGATCACATATTCTGCAGTCTAGTGGGTGGACAGGTAGGAATAAACGCTTCATGTAACAAAGAAGATAATGTATAATAAGAAATTATAAGTCTAAAATATAATAATGTTTTTTCCTTGTAAAACTAACTATGGAGGGAGGAAGAAAGTCGCACTGTAGAGAGCGAAGTGCGGGAGTGAATTATTTAGTTCGTCTTCTAGCTGCAATTATTTTACATATTTCCTTCGCTCAACAAATAGTGAAATTCAGTGGTGGGTTAAACACGCATTAAGACACGATATTAAATTTTAAAATATCAGTAACGGTTAAAATATTGAAAATATTTAGAAAATGTTCTTCTAGGATATTAAGCGGCGTAGATTGGTAGTTATTTACCGACATTTCGGAACAACCCATCGGTCCTCTCTTCAGGGTACAAGCAGTCCTAGAAAAATTCTCGGACTGCTTGACCCTTGAAGATGGGACCGATGGGTTGTTTCGAACCGTCAGTAAATAACTACCAATCTACGCAGGGTAACATTCAAGAAGAACGAAGTTCCCATTTACACCGCGGGGAAGCCTAATGACGCAATACATAGAGAAATAAAATACAAGGTGCAACCCAGAACTTATACCGGCCTTTGCATTCCTCGTTACCACCCTGAACATTCTGCTACCGGTAGCCTTTCAATTACATTGGCGTTTAAATTCCAAGTACTCTCCAGAACGAATGGGTACAGCATTAACTGGCGACTGACTGACTGACAGCCGAGGCCGGCAGGGCGTGAAAAATGAAAGGGCCGTACGTTGCACCGAGGTCAACATTGAAGGGTGAAATTAAAGTCCCTTAATGCACGGTTTGTGGGCAGATATTAAACAGGATTTCGACAAATAAAGGCAGCAAGAATTATAGTCTAGAATACCCAGCAGTGGAATAACTTTGCGTGTGACATAAAGTGTTTTATTCAGTCACAACACAACATCAATATATAGTCAATAAAACAGAGTTTTGACTACACGTTTCGGTTTCATCAAACCAAACATAAGTCTTACTATGACAGTGCCTATGCACTGATATGAACTCTTACATATGTTTTTAAAAATACATTCTGTCAATCGATTTAAAAATTCTCTCCGTAGATTTAAAAATACATTAACTTGGAATTAAAATTATTAAAAACTGGTATAATTTTATCTTTTATTACAGGGGTGCTGATAAGTCCTTAGCCCTTCCAGGAAGGAAACAAGCCAGTGTTTCTGTCAGAATTACCTGAATTTCCTTAGGCGCCTTGCCTTGAAGGAGGGGGGGAATTGATGACCGCTCGCGTCTCGATATTGTTGAAATCGCGCGCGTCCCTGACATGCTTCCGAGCTTGTTCCCTTCCTGGTCGGGTTAGGGACTTATCAGCACCCCGGTAGTGTAAACAATGTGGGATCCCATAATGTACGCACACGTTGAATGTACTTTCATATAATAAATTTTGGCCTGAGGATGGTTTGATGAAACCAAAACTTGTATTTTCTATATATTGATGTTGTGTTGTGACTGAATACAATACTTTGTGAATATTGAATAACACAACGGGATGGCTTCTATCAAAACGTGTGTGTGTGACATTGAAATATGTACAAACTTAGCCATGATACTGTTTGCTCACCAAGCAGACAGTCTTGCCTGACGCCCGCCAGCGATCGCAGCACGTTCATGCACGTCTGTTTGTAGAGGCGGTAGAACGGGTCGTCTGGGGGCAGAGACAGAGGTAGACAGTTGGGATGGTGAAGACTTCCAGACCCGCAGCAGTTCGGTTCTCGTAGGTCACTCGGGTCTGGAAATCACGCGGTCGGAATTTGTGGTCATTGTTATTATACAAATAATTACGATAAACACGAGAGTTAGGAAAATGGCCCGAGGCACTGAAGGAACGGCCAGAATACGCCTGACTCTATTTTAGTGCCTGACGTTTGCCGGAATTTAGTTAGGAAAAGACCTGTAATAAAAACTTGTTAACGATAAAACATTTAATTATCAGGCTGTTAATTTCTGCACAAGGAAGAAGTTCAGAGTGTTGAACCCGGACACCCAGCTTACAGACGTGTTGGCGTTCCTGGGCAGTGCCTCTTAAAATTACTAAATCATTAATTAATATAAGTCAGCACAACTATTTTTATTATACGACGCTACATGTTTCGATGTTTTAAACGATCATATTCAGGCCTACACAGCATCTGTTGACTCAATCTGTTAGAAGGACTGAAGGTGACCATTTAAAAGGTCGAAACATGTAGCCTCGTATAATAAATATAGTTGTGTTGACGTATATTAATAAATGTTTTAGTGTATTTCAAGCACATCGTGACGCCCTCCATCAAGTTCGTAGCTATTAAAATCACGCCGTCCTTCTGTCCGTCTGTCTGTCTGTTTCCACGCAACAACTCTAGAACTGATGAAAGGATTTTTATGACTTTTGATATTTAATAAATTCATGAAAAATTGTTGAATGGCTCTAACATATCCGGTAGAGAGAAGTGCGTGCATAGAAAATTGCATTAGTACCAGAAATGCGTGGAATTTACAATCATATTGTAAGTGAAGACATTCTGTATAACACAGGGTTATAAAGATAAAGGTAAAGTGACCCCGTCACAGGCCCGATGTGGCCCAGAGGGTGGGTAGAGGTATAGCTCTACTCTTCCATGACTGCGGCACTAGAAGGGGGTGAGTGGTCAGCAGCACGACCCAGCCGCAATTTACCTCCGGGAAAGACCCGGTACCCATTTTACAGGAGGCTGGGTGGACCCCAGGGCCGGTCTGGACGGGCGTAAATTCTCGTCCCCACCGGGATTCGATCCCGGACCTCCAGCCCGTAGTCAGTCGCTATACCGACTGAGTTACCCGGCCCACATAACAAAGGGTTATAATATAAATATCTCACGACCTAACCTCTGACATCATACACGTTTGTGGGTTTATAGAGGTAAAACCCCAAACATTGTGTCATTAGGGCAGAATTGATGTGATCACTGCAACAAATCGCTACAAATTAAAGGCATATACGCTATATGGAGGAGGAAATCTCCAAGTAATCACCATCACCGTCATGTTTACATATTTAACTGATAGGGTCACATGCCTGAACACTTGTAATATGTTGGTGTGTTAATTAAGATTCAGGTGTTGTAGTTATGAAGCACCTCCCCACGTCAGCGTAGAAGGTCTACCTTTAGTCTCGGCAGTGAAAGTGAGGTCGTGGTCCATCAGCTGGCCCCAGGCTGCAAACATCAGGGACACGGCGTGATCATGAGGGCCTTCGTCCCTGTGTACATGGACCGACACCACGCGAGGGTTAGGGAGCGGGAAACCCTCGCGGTTCACGCGCGGTTCGCTCACACCTGAGCAGGAAGGGAATTGCGATGTGAGACACAAGTATACATAATGCTACGCCTTATTGTAAGAGAGCGGTATCGCATAATGCACATTGCATATCGCCAAACCCTAATTTGTTGTGAAAGGGTTACACACATTTACAACAAGAACAGGGCCTCTTTCTCTCTGGTAACAGAACCAGAAGCCACAACGTCGCTAATAACAATGTCCGCCGTCGGACATAATCCTAAGCCACTTCCATTCACCTCCCATTCTCACAATTTAACCCATTTCCCATATATCTACATTAATGGATATCTTATTATTTTAATCTCGGCTTCACAAGTAGCTAATTTTCAATAGGTTTTCTCACGAAAATTCTGTGTGCAATTCTTGCCTCTTGTCATCAGAGATACGCTTCGTACTTTAAAGTAACAAACCGTATTTGATGGTATAGATATGAAATGAGGTTAAAGATAAGACCTAAGTATTTAGAAAGAGAGAGTACTGTCTAATAATGTACTAAAACATTGATGAATTATCCTCGAATTGAGTACAAATACTTCTCAAATGCGGGGCTCATTGTAGTTGGTGTCAGTTAATCAGAGATGGATATTGTCTCTTCCATCTTTGGTACAAATGTGGGATTTTGTGGAGGTACCGTGTTACTCTGTATTGTGTTTCATTAAATGGGCTATGTTCGTGTATTACACAAAAACACATTATGTAAGAGCTACAGTTTTTGGCCTGAACGCATTCATTTCTTAAGATAAGCAGCTTAGGATTAAATGTACAATTCATTCAAGTTAAATTTCGTCATAAACAAATGTTTTCCAGCGTTATTAGTTTGTACGGCACGTTTGCTCTCGACTACACTATCCTATCAAATCGCCTTGATAATATTTTGGTGTATGCATTTCCTTCGGCAAAACGTGCTGTTAACACAGGATTTATTAAAATGCTATATAATTTTACGGCAATGAGAAGTCTGTTAATTAATACCGCTCTATATTCTTTGTGCTGCAGTGCATGCCAAATGTAAGTGGGAATATTTCTCAACTTCACAACCTTACACAGGCTGTCTCTCTCCAAACAGTCACTCACCTCTAAAGTAGATAGAAATTAACTGTCCAAAGCCTGAATGCAGAATTATCTGCGGTAGATCTTACCATCTGCATACACGGGAGGCAAGAGCCTCTTGAAAGGAAGGAGTGCAGAGCCCCACGTTGGGTGTTGGAGATTGTTGCAGCCACCGTCGTGACGACGATAACGCGTCACGTCACAACGTCGGTCCGTGCGGTGAGATCGAGGGCAGAAGTCTGCGATGTCGGTCCTCAGGGTGTTGATGCGGGGAAGGCCAAGCACAACGTCATCGGGAGACAAGCGAAACCTGGAGGGATGAAGTCATCATTATGGTAACACCCTTAACTATACAGTCCCAATTGTGTGGCATGGATTTGTCAGTACTTTCTTAGGATCTCGTTCCTTGATTGAACAACGTTATACGATGATCCGTCAGCCGGTAGTGGTTTCATCTTCCGTTACAGGGTGGGGTTTCAGACGTACTAGAGCCCGGTAAATATTCCCATCAATATTTAACCCCTACACAAAACGTCAAATATAAGGAATGTAATAAAGTGTTTAGCTCTCGAAGTGGTTTTGTTTTTACCGCTTCTCTTTACGCTCAACACTTCGGGATTGTCACCACACAATATATTTGTTGGCCTCTTTGTTTACTTAATTGCGGTATACACTCTTCAAGTTCCAGAGTAACGCAGGGAAAACAACTGTGAAGGATGAAGTAAGAATGATACGGCCATTTGTTGATAGATGATCATTCCATTGTGGTCTCCCTAAATAAGTTATTTAGTTCAATATGTCGTCTGTACAAACAGTAGTTATTTACTTAATTAACAAAATACTCCTTAAGTGGTCAGGTCCAATTTTCTTCTTCAAGAATCATATTATGTTTTAGTTATCACTTAAATAACCAATTAACTAACTGCGCGGAAAAAAGTCCTGTTTGCAAATCCAGGTGGTCCTTATATATTCAAAAAATTCCTGCGATATTATGTAATCTGAATGTTCATAACCGAAACCCTGAAGTAAGACAAATCTATCAGTCATTTTATTGGCAAACTTGAAATCGGAATATACAAAGTTAGTCGCTACCAAAGAAGAGTTAAATTATATAAGCCCTTCCCTAGCCAGGATTAAGTTCAGGTGGGGGGGGGGGGGCGAGATTTTCCGCAATCTGAGTCCACTCAGCCTCCCATAAAATGCACACCGGGTCTCTTTCCCAGGTGTAAAGCAGCTGGAGCATAGCGTTGACCACCCACCCTCATCTAGCGCCGAGGTTAAAGAAAGAGTACAGCTATACCTCTGGGCCGGGATAGCGTAGTCGGTAGAGAGACTAGTTACGGATTGGGTGGTCCGGGGATCAAATCCCGGTGGGGGAGATTTTCCGCACCCGTCCAGACCGTCCCTGGGGTCCACCCAGCCCCTATAAAATGGATAGCGGGTCTTTCCCGGGGGTAAAGCGGCATTGAGCGTGGCGTTAACCACCTACCCCATCTGGCGCCGAGGCGGAAGAAAGAGTAGAGCTATATATCTACTCCCCATCTGGAACTTCGTGGCCCGTTCTTGGGTGAATTTTACAGCTATGAAGGTCAAAGCCTTCATCATGAGTAACCAACATTATTTTATTTTGAAAGTGTAATCGCTTCATTTTTCAAAGTTAAGGTGCGGTAATGAACCTTCGTGTTTCGTGAAATGCGGGGAATTTCTTGACTAGCTGCAAACCAGTTAGCTTCTCAACAAGGAATCTGCACCATGGAGTAAGTAAGTAAGTAAGTATGGTGTGGAACAAATGGTCTTCCCTCCAGTTGAAAATGATAATTACTGTTACTGAGTTAATGTCTCTAAACGACCAGAAGTTGCTCACCTGTCTGCCAGAAGTCGCGCTGTTTCTTGCAGAGCCGATCCTAGCTGTGCCAAGGTAAACACTGTGGTACTGCGTTGGGGGTGGCGGAGTCCAACCTTTCCGCGACCCCACAAGAAAGCCTCGTTCACCGCCTCGTAGGTGATGCACCCCGGTAGACCTGCACCACTGCCACACAGTGTGCCATGAGGTAATAAGAAAGGACAAATGCACACTTTTTTTAAAGGGGTAGGAGGGGACGTGGACTTAAAGGTGGGTCTCACTTGCTGTCTTGTATGAACAATGAACAACTACTTGAAGCGATTTTGTATCATTGTCTGAGTTATGATCTTATTGGAACCACAAGAGCATCTTAATCTGGATAGTCAGTCTTCAGACCGAGGTTTAAACTCGAGGCATCCGGAATAAAAAGCAAGAAATTGCCCTTTCGTCTGGGACCTTAGGTTAGAAAACTGCGCGGATGGAAGTATGTTTCCAATGCACCTACTCGATATCGTCGAAGCCGGGTCTGTTTGGTCCAGGTAGCATCAGTGCGCAGTCTCTGTTGTCGGGGAACAGTTGAGACAGCGCCGTCACCCACACAAAAGTCAGTAGAACGGCCGATCTGGAAAGGAAAACACAGATTTCACACTAACAACACACGAAGAGTTTGAGTGTTCTTTGCAGGTGCTGGACGATATTGGGGGGGGGGGGGGGGGGGAGTTC
>Ga0123357_10003334_pt1 | contig 18360 bp, 7 predicted proteins | sample TergutEmb28metaG_FD_89873 | JGI IMG/M metagenome (GOLD analysis project Ga0123357, IMG submission 89873) | Embiratermes neotenicus P4 segment gut microbial communities from Petit-Saut dam, French Guiana - Emb289 P4 | ecosystem: Host-associated > Arthropoda: Insects > Digestive system > Gut ... | reverse complement strand
TTGCGCTAACCACGTGACACCCCTCTATCCGCAAAAGTTGGCACTAACTTCGCCTACCGGCGGCGGCCGCTCTGTCGGTATGGTTCGCTCGCGGACTAAAGCCACGGAGTTTAGTTTAGTAGTAACTATACTAGCAGTACGGTGTGAATATATATACTTACTCCATGGAGCAGAGTCTTTCTTGAGAAGCTAACTGGTTCTGCAGCTAGTCAAGAAATTCCCCGTACTTTATGGAACCCGATAGTTCATCACCGTATTCACAAGTGCCCGCCATCTGTCCCTATCCTGAGCCAACTCCATCCAGTCTCCACCCCTTCCCACTTCCCGAAGATCCATCTTAATATTATCCTCTCATCTACGTCTGGGTCTCCCCAATGGTCTCTTTCCCTCAATATATATATGGATCCGACTATAACTTCGAAATGGCACACTCTTAACAAATGCGGCCATAAAAATATTTGTGCAATATATATTTTTATTGAAGTTTATGCACACGAGTAACTTATTTAAGATTCTGATGAAACAGAGAACGTGCGTATTACGTAACACTAAGGGCCATTAGAATATTTGAATCCTGAATCCTTCTCAGGTGGTCATACCACTTAACATACTGGAGGGGTCACACTTTTTGTTACTGTTCATAATGTACACATATTACATAATGTTACTACTATTACGGTCAGCTATTATATTTCTTCGCAGACGTGTCTAAGTTGATATTCGTAAAATTGTTGGTAATAAATAACCTCAAATTTTGACTCCGCTTAAATTTTTCTATGATTTCTGATCTAAACAAACGTTTCGTGCACAGTTTTTGGGCATATTTATCGTCTATTAAATGCTGATTGCATATTTTACTTTACGTAGTTATGCATAACTTAATCGCATGAAGAAGTAAGACAGATTACCATTATTAACGATTACTATCGAAGGCAACCAAGGTAACCAAAGTAGGCATTCATATAAGGTAAAGGTAAAAGTAAAGCAGTCCCGTTATAGGTCCGGAGGGGCCCAGAGGGTTCTAGGAAGTTAAGGTTCCCAGATTTCGTGACAACGGCACACAGGATGGTGGTAGGTTGTCAGGGTTACGCACCGGCCGCCTTTACCCCCAGGAAATACTCCTGGTACTTATTTCTGTTAGAGGCTAAGTCGACCCCAGGGCTATAGTACGATCCACTGACACCAGCTGGGATCTAACCAGCGACCTTCCGATTTGTGGCACAGCACCTTAACCACTGTGCTACCGCGGTCCCATTCATGTAAGGGAGCCGTTAATTTTGTCCCATTTTACACAAGCGTAATTTTTTTTCCGACAGAGTTTAGTGACCCCCTCAAAATGTTACGAATATCCGACCAGAGACGCTGCATTGTATTACATAAGGGTGGGAGGACGGGCATGAGAGAGCTGATGGTCCGTCTTAGCGGCTACGCAAACGCGCCTAAAATGTATGGGGTTGGGGTGAAAAGCAAATCTGACCCAACACGAGAAAAAAATTGATTGCCCCTGTTTCATTTCTTTCTCCGGCTAACACACTATCTCTGAAGTTCGCCTGCTCATTTCATTATTTTCCACAGTAATACAAGAGAACCGCCAGTTTGGTTTGTTCCCGGTCGATCATTTGTAAGACAAACTTTAAATAATGCACGAATGCAGTGGCTGGGGATTGCAAATCCTTCTTCAAGTGCGTAAAAATCTTCTCCAGCCGGGACTTTGGATCAGCTTTCAGAAGCGGAACTTTCCTCGATATAAACAAACACCAAACGGTATATTTCCTCCCCACACTCCGTGGATCAATGCAACAAACTCAGAACGGAGTACTTATTCAGGACCTAATCGCCGCCTTAGCTCATCACGAACTGCCCGCATTTTATGGATTCCTTTAACATTCATTTTAATATTATCATGCATTTATTCGTAGGTTTCTTATCCCCCCCCCCCCAACTAAAATACTGTATTCACTTGTCATTTCTCCCTTGTCCACCCATGCTACAACAAACAACTGCAGTTTAATGTCTCATCATAAGTAGTTCCGTCAAGATAGGCCTACACCGTAACGGTAAATGTCAGGCCAGTTAGGAACAAAGATATGCGTATCAGAATGGTCCGTCAGATTACTGATTGTTACGTGGACCACCTTCAACCTGCATTTGGACAGCATAAGCCATAGTCACTCGGGAAGTCAGTATACTAAGAAACAAACTTACCTTATCAATTGAAGTCCCTCTGAAATGGGCCACGAACTCGTAAGCTACTTTGTTCACGAAAGTTCCTTTCCTTCAGTCCCTGCTGCTTCTGACAGCGACCTGAGACACACGTGTCCTGCCTACTTAGACAAATTGCGCTACACTACACTCCGGTTGATGCAGCACTGTTGCAAACTGTTTTAGACTTGGGGGCATTACCTGACACATGTGCTGTACAGCGCATAACTTTCGTTGTCCTTACCAAACACTGTCGGTTTTGTGTAGTGTTTATGAATAATCCATTTCACATGCTAACACTGTATATTCCACTAAAAGTAATCGGTAATTAAGAGTACCAGATTCTAATTCAAAAATAGCAACCCACGTAGTAGCCTGATCCTCAAAACGAAGAGTTTAATACTATCACTGGAACTAAAACCACCTTCTCTGCTCACTCACAGCAACACTGTAAATAGTTCCGAGCTTATTTTGTGGCCGATTCGATTGCGGAGCGGTTCAAACACCATCTAGAGCAGAATATCAGGCACGGAACGAAACACGCGATATACAATAAACCACTAGCCACCGAGTAAGCCCTGACAGGTGCCACAGACGAGTGTATGAAAAAGTTACGACGCAAGTAGGGTCTTGAAACTGCAGTATGGCACAATTTCGCCTCCAAAGTATTTACATTACTTTGTAAACACAACGTCCACTGTAGCTTCAGCGACTGCGGCGCATTACGCATTTACGCAATTTTATTTCGTCTTCATTAAAACAGTAACTAATGATCAATCTTCCACATACCAAGTCACGTTGTTTGACTAATATTCCGACGCGCTGCGGCGTTCGTTGTCGCCATCTTCATGTTGTACCTTTTCAACTATTAACTTCCCAACGCAACAACTGGTTTTCAGACCTATGTCCGAGCACGTGTTGCACAAATTCAGTTTTCACTCGCAGTATGCCATTTCTAAAGCTTTATGGTGGTCGCCTCGACTATTGGTCGTTAAAATTACGTTAACTCATCACTTAAAACACGTGGTTTGAAGTATTATGAATTTACCACGATTCTTGTTTCTTTTGTTGAGGTGCATCATCCCCGTTATGGTGGTTCAATAACAAAGAATTTTTGTGTATTACACATAGTCAAACACAACTATATTTCACCTAGTAGTACAGTAGGTATACAACTACATGTTTCGGCCCTATATGCGGGCCATCTTCAGGTTGTGATTTAACTTACAGAGCACCTATACAAGATGTGTGGGGTGTTCAAAGAACACCCCACACATCTTGTATAGCTGCTAACATGTAGTTGTATAACTACTGTACTACTAGGTGAAATATAGTTGTGTTCGACTGTATGTGTAATACACAAAAATTCTTTGTTATTACCACGATTCGTATCGTAGTTCCTCTGTTGTGGCACTGCGCACCACAGTGGTTTAAATGATAAAATACATAAAATATTCAAATGCTGTTTTTACAACCTGTCTACGTGTCCAGCTAATGACAATTTAATATGACACGTATTTATGAGGCCCCACCCCCGGTAGAACTGGGCACCGCGGCTCATTCCCGGGGGTAAGGCGGCCAGGGCGTGGCGATGACCACCTTCCCCCATCTAGCAAAAGGGTTAATGAGTACTCCCCCTCTGTGCCTGCAGGACATGTTACGGGAGAACTTTACAATTACACGTATTTAATGATTACAATGTAAATTGGTACCACAAAGCCTGGTTTATACTACAGGAAACCAAAACTTTACAACGCTTCCAGCGCTCCATCGGCAGAAAATGGTGAGCTAGTAATTCCTGGCGTTTTCAGGCGGTCTATATATTTCTTCGGTGTTCGATACACAGGACATAGCTAATCACTACAAGCACATCAGTTGACTAAGACCTTCATAGTAGTAAATATCATTCCTAGCTCGCGTGTTTGCTTCGTTTTTTGAGGATAAAATGTGTACAGCCAATGCTTGCTGCCCATCAAAATAACGTTGGACTTCGCCCTTCTTACCCAGATTTATCCCCTCCCCAATCCCGTATCTCCTATTTCCACAAACAGGGCTCTGTGATACCGAATTATAGAGACATAACTCTTCCAGGCAGTGTTGAAACATGGCTCTTACAGTTGGTCGGTGCCCAAGAGGAATGCTTTGCAGGCTCCTTTCCCTTGCGTGCCAAAATCATGAACAAAATATTCACACGTACCACTAGGTCCTGAATAAGTTAATAACATACCGTTAGTGCTTTTCTACTTTAATTTTATAAATGCTGCGTAAATATATCTTTTTTACGTTTGCAAGCAATTTCAGCAATGCGATTCGCATATTTAAAATTGCATTACAACAAACGGTAACTCCCAAATAACTTCGCGTATAGCCAGACCCACCGCGTGCTAGCGGTACACGGTACCACCCACCGGTTGAAATACACCGTTCTCGGAATGACTGGAAACTTGGCAGCAGCTAGTTTTCTCCGGGGTTTACTAATTACGTCCCACAGTCAATTTTCAGGCAATAAGATTTGTGTAACAGGCTGCTGAGGATAAACAAAACGACTCTAGTGTCGAATCGGGCCCAAGGGTACCTTGGTTCGATGTCTGTCTACGTCGCTGCCAAATGGGTCAAATTCAGCAACAGCTGACCAAAATTCAAAGCCTTCGACTCCCAAAATACGTTATTCCACATTACATAACAAATTAATTTTCTGTACATAATATCAGTATACGCTCAGTTATGCAGAATGCAGGACGAATTCAGCGTGAGGATTGATAATAGTACCTTCGAGAGGACGGAAGAGTTTAAATATTTGGGAACAACTTTAACAAATCAAAATTCTATTGCGGAAAAAATTAAGAGCAGATTGATGTCAGGAGGTGCTTGCTATCATTCGGTGCAGAATCTCTTGTTTTCCAGGTTGCTATCCAAAAATTTAAAGATTAAGACATATAGAGCTATAATTTTGCCTGTTTTGTATGGGTGTGAAACTTGGTCGTTGACATTGCGGGAGGAAAGGAAGCTAAGGGTGTTTGAGAATATGGTGTTGAGGAGAATATTTGGACCTAGGAAGGACGAGGTAACGGGGGAATGGAGGAGACTGCATAACGAAGAGCTTAATGATTTGTACTCCTCATCCAATATTGTGCGGGTGATAAAATCGAGGATGAGATGGGCTGGGCATGTGGCACGTATGGGTGAGGAGAGGGGGATGCATAGGGTCTTGGTGGGGAAACCGGAGGGAAAGAGACCACTGTGGAGACCTAGGCGTAGATGGGTGGATAGATAATATTAGGATGGATCTCCAGGAGGTGGGATGCGGGTATATGGACTGGATTGGGCTGGCCCAGGATAGAGACAGGTGGCGGTCGCTTGTGAGTGCGGTAACGAACCTTCGGGTTCCGTGAAATGCGGGGAATTTGACTAGCTGCACACCAGTTAGCTTCTCAAGAAGGACTCTGCACCATGGATAAGTATATGCTCAGTTATGTAAAATTAACAACGCCAACACATTTGCAGTACGAGATCTCTTCGGATCACAAACATCCAGACAGATATTTGTATACATAATCCATACATGAGATAAATAAGTACGAACTTGTACCTGGAACAGCTATTAGATAGTTTTAATAGCACAGCATTTTAAAGCGTTTCAATTTTATGCCTTATAGAATTTTAGATTTTAATCATTCCAACGCGAGGGCGACGTTTGTATTCCTTTGATCTGAAAGAGTCCCTGAGGATGGCACCCCGGTGCCGAAACATGTAGGAGAAAAATACTTGTCACAAATTGTATTTTATTAACTACATGTGTTGGTTGATGTATTAACACAGAACGTTGTTAGTAGCAGCGGTTTGAAAAGGTACTTTGTACACGAACTCTGGTAATGATTTTGTTAATTATTTTTAAGGATACAATTTAATTTGTCACGTGAATTGATTACGGGGCATAAAGTACTGTGTGAACCAATTAAAAACTTAATATTTCATGATAAATAAATAATTTTTATATCAATTTATATTACGCTAACTTTTGATTCACAAAATTTGAAGTCCATTATTTACGTGGTGTTGTCAAACTCATCTCAGGCGACCCAGCTCTGTTTGTTGCATTGCTGTGTAGCTTTGAAACTTATTAATATATATATATATATATATATATATATAATAGCTGCTAATACGTGATACTCTGCAAGTTATTAACGACTGCATAAAATGGTGCCATGTGCGTACAGCGTGCGATCGTGCGGTTTGACATGTAATCTACCATCTTGAATGCCCCCCCCCCCGTCAATTTGAATAAAACGTTTGCAGTGCGTGTTCATGACCAAACAAAAATGCGAGTTATGTACGTCACGTTTATAAGTATATATATATATATATATATATATATATACGTTCACGTATCTATTTATTCTTATATATTATGTAATAAACTATGAACACCTTGGGCACAGTTGTTAGCAGATGAATACAAAGTTAAAGCACACGTAGTTTTTTACACTTTGGACACAAAGGAAAGGTGAGCACTGCAACACAAAGAGTAAATACATTCAAAATTGTGACATATGGATGTTAAGATTGTGTTTAATTAGGAATCTATATACCACTAGTACATTTATTTTATGGCAAGACTGGCAATGTAACATTAACGCGCTTTCGTGGGACTAATATTTCAGTGGAAAATCATTAAGTATCACATATTCTGAGTGTGTTTTTGTACCTTAGTTAACCGGCATGAAATCAGCATGCGCCATATTATTGTCATCCGTGGCTTGTCCGGCTCTACAATATTTTTCCGCATTACGGTGCGATTTTTGGAAGAAAAAAAATTATTGAACAAAACATGTGTTTTGATTTTCCCTACAACTTCTGTATTACAAATTTCACATTCGAAGAACTGAGCGAGATATGATCCAAAATGTGTATTGATCTCCATGTAAAATACCAGTCATATTTGTCCGATTTTAATTAAACTTTAAATTTCTAGACATATTTTCCAAAAATACACAAATATAAATTTTCATGAAAATCCGTCCAATAGGAGTCGAGTTGTTCCATGCAGAGAGACATGAAGAATGCAATAGTCACTTTTCGCAATTTTGCGAACCCGCAAAAAAATTAAACCTATATTAATTAAACTTGTTTTATTTTAAAATTTCAATCCGTTTATTTTTTGTTGTTAATATGAACATAATTATTATTATATAGATCGTTTTGGGCTGAAGAAAGGTCTCGGAGTGCATAAAGGAACATTCTTCAAAGCGTGTCTCCTGTTTCTAGTGGATTAAAAAAAAAAGTTTTGAAGTATGAAGAAACCCTCAGTATTTAGTATCAAAGAAGGCAGAATGGTTGGAGCAAGAAATTGCACATTAAAGTTACTACCATAACATATGAAAGAGATTACGAAGTACCATGCACTGCAGGTATACGTGTTCGTCAAAAAAGTCGAAAACGTAAGACATTGGGTGGTTTCTTTGTGTCTGTGTGTGTGATGTCCCTCGCTGCACTGCGGATTCGCTTTCTTGTCTGTTTGAGAGGATTGGTTGTGTCTCTGTAGGATACACACGAAGCAGACATCTTGGGACGTAGCTGATACTTTTTCTTGACTGCGGGACGCAACTCGTACGTCCCCAGTTTCCTAATCCTGATATCGCGGGTAGAGGGGAGCGGCAAGGTCCAACCAGTGTACCACACCGTCTACACATCACCTGCACGCTGAATTAAAACTAACATCACTGTATCAAGCAACACTCCGCACGGACTAAACGATATTAACTCCCAAGAGTTTAATCATCACCCACTTCTAGCATTATTTCTTACTTACATAATTTTAACTTAAATTATACTTAATTTTTATGGAGTAACGGCGACACAGCTAACCACATTTGTACCTTTGTGTTCTCGTAATATCACCCCGAAGATGGCCGCAATAGCGGCCGAAACATGTTGGTAAGAACACTGTGTATAAAATACAATATAAACATTGAAATGCATTTTGTTGGTTATTTATATGTTACGGGTCACTCAGGACATTACTTCCCATTGAAATGGTTTAACAAAACACAGACACAGACAGGCTATTCATCTGAAACACTCACAGTATCAGACGTAGACGTAGACGTGCTGTTCGATAAATGGATCAGTTCTACAGCCAACATGACCATAGACGGGAAAGTTCACCCAAGAATATGAAGGCCCAAAGGCGGATTAGAAGTATAGCTCTACTCTTTCTTAAACATCGGCGCTAGATGGAGGTGGATGGCCAACGCCATGCCCCGATACCAATTTACAAGTGGCTGAGTGCGCCCCAGGGCCGTTCTGGACGGGAGCGGTAAATCTCGCCCTCCCGGGATTCGAACCCCGGAGGCTCGTATCGAGTCGCTACACCGACTACGCTATGCCAGCACACATGACCATTCCTTACAGATATATGGGCGTCGATTGATTCAAAGGTATACCAAAGTTTCGCTTTTTTTGATGACTGTGAAATTTGTCAATTTGATTCATATCTGCTATCATTAACATATAAGGTTTTTGTGCATTGTTTTACAGAATGCGGGCATACGTTAGTCACTGGCGAAATACAAATTGTACACAAAATGAAACATGACATCAAACACTGCTTTGAATGTTACCTAACACCCAGAAAACTCTCCATTATGTAAACTACGTGTTCATTTTACCACGTTGGGAGCATTACTGGAAGCACACTGTTCAGTTCCACGTTTAAACAAGACAGGCAATGTACGCATAAACGTAACATTGAGGCGCGTTCGCGTAACCACTGTTGCTGTGGAAAAGCAATGCGTATTACATATCCCGAATATGTGACTGTGGACTTAGCCAGCATGCAAAGTGCATGCGCCATTATCTTCTACGCCCTGTCTGGCTCTACCATATTTTTCCACATTCTCTCATAAACGGCACGATTTTCAGAAACACGTTATTGAATATAACATGTTTTGTCTACAAACTTCGAAATATTTCTCATTCTAACAAGAATTAAGCGAGATATCATAAACGTGCATAGTTTTTCATGTGAAATGCCAGTCATTGTTGTCAGATTGAAGTAAAACTTGTATTTTCTAGACAGATTTTCGAAAAATACTCAAAGTATCAAATTCCAAGAAAATCCGTCCAGTGGGAGCCGAGTTGTTCCATGCGGACGGATAGAAGACATGAAGCTAGTAGTAGTAAGTAGTAGTAGTAGTAGTAGTAGTAGTAGTAGTAGTAGTAGTAATAGTAAGTCACTTTTCGCAATTTTGAGAACGAGTCTGAAAGTGGTCAGAAAGTACATACCAATACCAGGATCTTATGAGAGTCGCAGTAACCAATTGGGGTCAGTTACAAAGAGGGGAGGGTAAAACTGTCCCTGTGCAAACTAGGAAGGCATATGAAGATGTCGAGGAAAAGCTTCATGCATTCTTAATCTCCTCACTACAATTGAATTGTCAGCTTCACGTCCCAGATGCTTTAACACAGTACCCATCGATCACGAGGCTGAATGCGCCCCACGAAACACAGTTCTGTATAGTGGATATCTGTGTATGGTTTTCGTTTCACACAAACACACATCCCTGATGGCTTCATTTTTCCACACTAACAGCTCGTTTAACACAGCAGCAGGTTATGTGCACGAAATCTAGAAAATCGCTGCCACAAGAAATGTCTATATACAGATGTGTGATTAAACGACACACCACCTTGAAACTGTCAAAGACACACATCTGCTTCGATCTGCTTCTCTCTTAATTTGAGTGTTGAGGAAAAGTCTGCCTAATTACTGGATTCTGGTTATGTTCCATATAAATTCAATAAAAAACAATATGTTCTCTTTAAAAAAATGGGATGGTATATTTACCATATATATTTATAAACAAACTACAATACAAAATGTACACGTTATTATTTAACTATAATATTTATATATGAATTATGATACATGGGTTGTTTTACAAAATGCCATTAAGGGAAACTCTTTTTTACACTGTAACTGGCAGTTATGAGCGGCCTTTATCACTCCTTTCCCCTTTCCGCATATACGGGTGCGGACAGTCGATCGGTGGACAGTGGATGCTGGCGTTACTGTGCACGGAGCAAGCACGGCGATCTGAAGAAGGCGCGATGCATTTAGGCCTAGGCTTGGTGTAAGAGCGAGATTTTGTGTTCTGGCATGTCAGTAGTTGATCGTGGTTTGGTTTGGGGCTACAGTGCGTGGTAGTAGCAGTTCTGGTTTGATGTTGGATGACGAAATTATATATATATATCAAAGCTCCTTTCTCCCTTAGATCGTCTTGCCTCCTCCATGAACAATCACGCCTGCTCGCCGCTCTGCGCCGATCAGCTGTCCGCACCCATTTGTGTGCAACGGCTAAAGTAGAAATAAAGGCTGCTCATGGCTACCGTTACAACACTATTTTATCTTATATGCAAAAATATTGCTAATTTGTTTCATAAATTATCTTCTTACTTGTAAAATCTTTTTATCGTGAGGTTGTACAAAATATTAACATAACAAAAGCACAGAAGGTATTTCTCTTTAACAAAGCATACAATCAAAATAAAAAAAAAACAAAATTATAGAAATGGAATAATAAATAGGCCGTAACTATTACACTACAACTACAAAATGTGCTTGTGGCATGGAGGATACTGAAACTGACTTAGAAATCAATGGGGGGGTGGGGGCATGGCTGTTATGGGGATTTGAGCCTACGGCTGCCAGGCTTGACATCACAACCTGTCAATGAAAAAAGTGCCTTCACAATTCAGGTGAAACGTTGTGTGATGAAACATCAGACACTTATCTTTGACAAGTTAACTAGTGGATACTCTAACAAGCCCTGTTAGAGCAACCTACTTATGGTATAGATCATTTACAGCAGCCTGAATTGATTGCACACTTATAGAAAAAGAACGGAAGCTTTGAGTGAATACACAAGTACTTAAATGTCACCACAAAAAATGTATGGAAATGTGTTATGTGGTGTTTCCTTCCACATCATCAAAGACTGTGAACACTGATTACAATATCTGCAATCAATCTGAGGTTGCAGCCATCCTGAGCCACACCACACAACACACTGGCAGGAAAAGGGGTGCTGGAGGAAACAAGGTGACTATGTGGGCCTGTAAGTTTGCAGCAAATCAGTGGAAATACTAAACACAATGTCTTATACCTCACCAAATATAAGGTTATATGTATGTATATATATTTAATATAATATAACAATAAAAACAAAAAAGAATATAATATACAAAAGGTGAGCAAAAGGGTTATCATAACCCATTTAACATGGCTGCAAACTCAAGTGAAATTCCACCCCATCCCCTGGCCAAACTGCACAGCTCTCTTCCAAAACACTACCTGATGATGTAACTACAAACACAGCAGCTAATCTTCCACAAGGTGGTGGAAAGCCATAACTGCACACACAGTTGTACAACCCATGTTTTGAGGAACACACAGCAAGAATCCTATACACTCCAATGAGACAGCACTTGAGTGCTCAGAACATACAAATACATCTTATAATTGAACTTCCATTAGCGAAAGCACATATAAGGAGACAGGACCTATAAATGTGTGTGTGTATATATATATAATATAATATATTATATATATATACATCACATCTGTCATCATTATAAAAAATTATCTCCCACACAACAGTACCCATAAAATGATTGTGTACGGTTACAAGAATTGTTATTTGTGCTTTTATCTGCCTACCTCTCTATCTTACAAGTGACTATACTGAATGTATATTTAAAGGTTGTACATAAGCGTATAATGACCCACCAATGCATTAAAAAACTGATGATGCTTCGGTTGGGATTCAGAAAAGGGACATCTCCTCACACAGTTTACAAAATTAAAACTGAGAAATACCAAGGACCCAAACACCACTACTGGAATCATTCTTGAAAGTCTTAAAAGGGGTACTACTAAGAGTAAAAGACATATCAATGTGTGTGGCTCCAATTGTGTATCTTAAAATGCACTAATATTTTTTAGAACTTTTTTCCTCTTGTCCTAATGAAATTTTGTGGACTAAGTTGAAAATTACGAATAATGAAGCCAACTGTGTATCTTAGCAAGTACAATCTGATACTGCAGCAACAATGAAGATGCCATACTTAAAAGCCTTATACAAAAGTTCCATAACTGGCTCCATATTTGCCCTCTAGAACAATTTTTTTTTTAAAGTTTCATACTAATGTTAAGATTTTATTAAGTGTAATACAGAGTTAAATGAAAGTCAAGAAATCTAGGGTAATCACGTATTAATCTCCTATCCCTAATTTAAACAAATTTCTCACATTATTATGCTAAGCAGTGTTAAGAGACGATTTGTTAATTTTTAAAAATGACTGGTAGGTCATTTCAAAATCTGTTTTTCTACACCATAAATTTCATACTTTATACACCTCAATTACTGGAAACACACAGATTACATGGGGGAGATGAGAGTCCAACTGTGCTTTCTTGATTTTGTACATACCTCAAAGCATTTTTATCATTTCAGTTTTCATAGTCTAATTAAGTACAAACGTTTGATTTATTTTTTTTTAATATTATACCGAATTTCAGACTCTAGTCTTCTGGGTTACAATCACTGCATCCTGGCAACCGGTCATAATGTTTCAGTGCAATCTGCTACCTCCATCCTCAATTACACCCTGAAAACGAGGGCAGAAGGTTCCTCCTATAGTTACCACCCATCACATTATACAGTGCCATAACCCAGATGACAATCAAAATTTTCACAGCTGTGAAAACTTCAAATTTTGTATTTTATTATAATGGTTACAACAAGTAAATTTAAAAGCATGTTAAATTCTGTGCACATGTTAAATTCCATGCACTGTCAAAGAAAATACAAATATGATGAATTTGACAATAATATTGACAAAAAGAATGAACTGCGTGATATGTGAGGGTAGTTCCCGATAAGTATAGCTTTGATGATCCAGTGCAATGAACTGAATTTCAGTTAGGCCCTACTGAAGGGTTATACAGTTAAGACATCAGCCACCATGAGATAAATGGTGAATGAACACAAACATGCGGGTGGGGTAATTCCCAGTATTGTATGTAGCAACACAAGCACCTACAGGTCAGTTTTCAGAAAAACGCAAGTTTGGTCACCAGAGTTCAGTAATCACAGCCTGATATAGTTTTCCCTGGAGTCAGCAATAATGAGGTTAATGATTTTTGTGGCCCTGTGCAATTTCCCTCAACCATATTTGTACGAAAGACCCACGCAACGGATCCCTAGGCACTATTGAGTGGTAGAAATTGCCTGTTGTGGAACTAGGCTCAACATATGATAATAACATACAATGACACAATCATTGTACAAGAGATCAAACCTTACTGAGTACACAAGTAGGGCCCATCACGGATGTCAGATTACAGTATATAAATGGAAACATCCAAGATCATGCACACCTTGCAATGCATTACAAGTGATGTCAGGCAGACAACTTTGGGCACTGCAATAACAGTAAGTGATCTGTCACTTACAACAGTGGACACCTGACCTTTATGTGACTGTAACTGTCACAATGGTCATTTTAAATTTCCTCCTTTCAAAAATTTTAAAACCTCAAACAAATATGTGAAAAACGTCAATGACTCAGAAGTGTTATGTGTATACTAAATTTGAAGATATGAACAGAATAAGAATATGATTAAAACAAAGTTACAAGAAGCACTATTAACAGTATGTGACCACTACTGATTCTGACTGCAAGGACAAAACTGAAAATGACTAAAGTGACCACGACTACAATCAACTCATCACCACGTATCTCACATTGTACAGTGCCCTACTAGCACCAATAGCTCAGTTCACTCTCAGTTGTTTTAACAGTTGATCAGACTGGCAAAACTTGTATCAACCCAGTCATTGTTCACACCAATATCAGATAGCATGTCAGACACATCAGGGGTGCATGAGAATTCGAAGTGGGATCCCGAGCTGGAACTGGCTGTATCGAATGAGTCCAGATCTGTGGTGAGTGTGTCAAGATCCACTTTGAAGTCGGACGGGATCTGGAGGAGATCAGTAAGGGAATCTAAATCTGCAAGGCTTGGATTCTCTCCTGGCCGTGATGAACCAGTGGCAGCCGTCTCAGACTCACACTCAATTGGTTCTTCCTTGATGGTCACGCTGTCATAATCCATGGGCTCAATCTTGATGGATTTTACACTGGCATCAGGATCAAGCCTGTTTAAATTGAATGGTTGACTGCCATAGTCTCTTGCTAAGCGATTCTGAACAGATGTTGTAGTGGTGGTTGTGGTGGTAGTTGCAGTTAGGCCAGAGGGGCAAGTGACTGTTGCTGGATTAAACTTCACATCAAGGAGCATGGACGTGTCATCATAAAAGGATGCACTTTCTGGAGAATCAGGAGTATCGCAGGAGGGACTGGACGGCACCTTGGCAGTTGCAGTGGGAGGAGGCGGAGCATACTGTTGGTGAGTTGGAGAAGTCTGTCGGTTACTTCGGATACTGTCTTTGAACTTACGGTCAATGGTGAGGCGTACTTTCAGCCTACTGTGATTCACTGAACTCAGTGTATTGGTAACACGTGCACGAGCAGACCCTCCTGAATGGATCAGTGACTGCTGTTGAGTTTGTGATACACTTCTGTCCTTGTTTGCTGCGCTTAGAGTCTGAGGATGGTGGTTATTATTGGTATCATTCCGCTGTAGGTGATGATTTGGTGTGGACTTCCTTGCTTTCTTAGCCACAGGAGCAGACACTTTGGGGACTGGTTTGACAGCTTTCTTCCTAGGTCTGTATTTGTAATCTGGATACTCCTGCATGTGCAACTGTCTCAGACGCTCTGCCTCATCAATGAAGGGTTGTCGCTCCTCTTCTGACAGCATCTTCCACCGACGTCCCAACCGCTTGGATATCTCTGCATTGTGCATATCTGGCTGCTGTTCGCAGATCTTGCGCCGCTCTATCTGGGACCAAACCATAAAGGCGTTCATTGGTCGTTTGATGTGATTGGGATTATTCTTCTTGGTCTGAAAAGACAGAAATTGGCCAAATATTACAATCTGAGCAGTAAGAGAGAAAAAAATAAATTACACAATCCAACAGATCATGTGTGAAACAGTTCCGAAGAGTTTCTTGATGCACCATTGCTCTCCTGAAGCCTATACATATAGAAACAAATATGCACACAAAATGTTCACCTGACAACATGCTTAATCACTTCCTTACAGACACTGCAAAATTTCTGGCCTGCTAAATAATACACTCGACAGTAAGGTAGGTTAAATTTATATTTAACAACCTGATAGGGGAGTGGAACCCTACAACATAACTGAGATAACAATTACAAATATTCTTTAAGCCATGAAAAGAGTATCAATAACAATCGGTTTATTGGTATCAGTTGTGAACACAGGAGACAGTACTTTCTACTGAAAATCTGCAGGAATTATCCTCTGATATCTTTATTAATCATGTTTATGTGGGAACACATGTCACACACACACACGCGCGCGCGCGCACATTCTATGGGTTATATATATGTACACATAACAGCCAGCACTGCTCTTATTATTAATAAAAATTCGATATTATTACCCAACATTTTAAAATGTCACAATGACATGTCTTGATATTCACTGACTTCAAACACATGTAGAACAATAGTAAGAGCTGAGTTGATTGACAACAATGGTGCTCCATAAGACAAACTAAATTATATCAATAACAGATTTACAGGATGGCTGTGTATGCACACATACTGCAAATCGTATGTATGAAGTACCGATGAAGGCCAGATAAACTTATATGGCAACATTAATGACAGCAGTATTCACTGCACCATCACTTGTGTCCAGGACTGGCATCACATACAGAATCAGGGTAAGAATATAATGACATATACATTACAAGCAAGCAACAGTGACTGAAGACCAATGGCTTATGCTGAAAAACAACGGAATTACTTTTTCTACATGGCATCTAGCAAACGCAATGTGATTCGCTCGTAAGTCTGCTGAACAAGACATTAAATGCTGCTAGTGTTCATCTGCGTTTAATCTCTTAGAATATCAAACTTGGACACTAGAAAAAAGAACATCTTTTAAAATGCTACATTAAGCAGTTTGCTTCCATTTGAGTGAGCAGGACATTAAAATTGTGCAAGTTAATACCATATATCAAATACAGCATTGCCATGCATTAACAATCTGCATAGTTAGCTGTGCTATTTTTGGCCTGTACTCGGGCATCGCCATTATTGCCCTAAACTGTCAACAGAAACGGTAATCCGTGGGTTAATATCGATTGCAAGCTAATCAAATAATCTCTATGCAGTGTTTTGCCTCACATTAAAACCTTTTATTCACCATATGCAAATCAATTATTTCTTGACTCTGTTTCAGCGAACGCAGTTACATTTCCTTGCCTATACCCAACACCAATGCCTATTTTCGCATTGTGTACCGACCGTTTCAGAAAATTAAAGTTCTGTTAACATTTAGTTACTAAGATATCCTGTCATCTACACAGATCACTAATTACATTCAAACACAATTAGGGCGATGCTCTCTGTGCAGATCGTTATGTACTGCGTCTGTAGGATGTAAGAACGCTGCATCTGCACTGACAGCTGCGGACAGCGGGTTCAGGCCCCGACTAAAAAACTGTTTCGGGCGCACCAGCAAGGTGGAAAAGTAAGGAAAAAACAAAACGAACGTAGTACGCAAGATGGCCGCAGGCCGCAAGTTCTGTCAACACAACACATCACTACCTAATTACATCTCATACTACAGAGAAAGATAAAAATATACGTAACATAGACCGACCCCCTTCCGGACCGCCAGGCCCTTGTAATATTTACCGGCTACCCTCCTCTCGTAGGCACTGGCTGCAGTGGGTTCGTTTCGGTAACGATTTCGTCCGCTTTTAGGAAACGCGATCAATTAGTCTACTTTCAACCATCAAAAATATTTTTATTCTCGTCTAACTATTTATTTTGCAGAGGACACCCCGTTGTGTTTATTAAACTAAAAGACAACAATATAGTTTCTAGTTTCAAACACAATTTATTTTGGCAGGTTTCGGTCAATTGACCATCATATGTCAAGATAAAAATACAAAAACAGCTGTCTGCTGAAACCAGAAAATATTATGTTGTATTCTACTTAACCAAGCCTGCTTATAACCTTATTAAAGAAATATATATGCAACCACTTTCGAAATGCTGTTGAATGCATGAAAGGTAGGGTACCTGGGGTTTAAATAATAACCATCACACCAGGAAAGACGTACAGGGAAAAATCAGCACCAAAACAGTTATTTACGACTCTTCTGATTATGATCCATTCTGATGTTTCTGTTCGATGTTTCATGGGAACAGCTATGCTCTCTTTAACATGAGGCTGCTCTGGGTTAACTCAGGGCCAATTCGAGGGTGGAAATGGGCTACGTGAAATACCCACACGTGGCTCCTGTGCGTGTTCAGGTAGGCCTGGCACGAAATAATCCAATTACGCCTCGCAATTAAAGATGACCTTTTAGCATTCGTGAGAACGGTTATTATTCTGCAGAGTTTCGCGTGTGCTCTGAGTTACAGCCCACAGAAATATGGCCTCATTGTACGTTTTAAATATAATTGAAAAGTACTACAGTCTGGTACATGATATTTTGAAGTAAATGCACAAAATAAATACTCTGCAATATTCCGTCAGTTAAGTTTCCATACCTGCTTTCCCTAAAGTGAAACATGTAATTACTACAGCACAAATAAAATGCAGAGTTAGTAGTAGCTGGCGGTACCCTCTGAAAAACGGAACTACGAAACAATGGCAACAGCATATCAATGAAAAAGCAGACGAATTACTTCTATGGCAACTTTTCCACACGAAACTCGTGGTTCTGCGTGATTTTCCAGTGTGTTAAAATACGCAAGCACGCCAGTTTTTCGTCTTTCTTTTGGCGCAACAGCACCCCCACCCCCCCTCACCCCCCGGTGGGCCAGGGCTTCCTCATTCACGAGGTTTCTGGATCACACACAACGACGCATCACAGTCGGTAGGACTCCTCTCGACGAGTGATTCGCTCTCGCTGAGACCTCTCTACCTGACAACACAAAACACACACGACAGACTTCCATGCCTCCCCCCCCCCCCCC
>Ga0123357_10003332_pt1 | contig 18372 bp, 12 predicted proteins | sample TergutEmb28metaG_FD_89873 | JGI IMG/M metagenome (GOLD analysis project Ga0123357, IMG submission 89873) | Embiratermes neotenicus P4 segment gut microbial communities from Petit-Saut dam, French Guiana - Emb289 P4 | ecosystem: Host-associated > Arthropoda: Insects > Digestive system > Gut ... | reverse complement strand
AGGCTGTAAACACTTTTCATTTCTGCTATAAAAACCAATCAGTTTATGCTGTAAATGGCACAAGTCGCTGTTTGTTCTCAGATAAATACAAACACATAAATACAGTGTGGGCAAAGCGTCCAGCTGTTGAATGTTAAACTGGTGACGCATCACGTAACCAGTAGGCTTTACAATGTTAAACAAGTTTCAGGCGAGACGAAGTATACTTGCACACGCATCGTTTGCGCTCTAAATGCGCGAAATAACTCGACGTTACGCACAGTACCCACAGCTTTGACTTCGCATCATTCTCGTACCGCACAGAAGTGTTTACGGCCTTCGTACCAAAATTCACACGCCTAGCCCATGGCTGGTCAGTAACCGCGAAACCAAACGCAAAATGTAGTTGAAATACAACGAAACAATACCATCAGGCACGACACTGTAATGCCGTACAACACTGTGCTACACTTTATCCTGTTCATATCCGTGATACAGAGGTACTGCGCTGCATGTTGTGGTTCATCAGATCCGTCACAGGTACCTTCACTAAAAAAAATCTTTAAAAAACGTAAGTCCATAAGCAACACGCAATTCTTTTCGTTATTACATCTAATACATATTTATAAAAGTAATAAATACGTTTATAGCCCGACATTTTTAGGCTATAAAAAAGACATTATTTCAATAAATAATTATATATTTGAGAGACCTCAATAACGAAAAAATTGCATGTTGCTTAAGGGCATGTGTTTTTTAAACCTTTGTATTAAAGGTGCCTGATGATGGTTCTGATGAACCGAAACACGCAGCAGTGTTGTATAACACAAAAGTGTAGTGTCTGACGGAACACTTCTTTTGTATTTCAGATACAGAAAATACAACGGGACGAATCTGAATAAATTTGCAAAATGTAGACGTCATCAAGCAGTCCTCACGAGTTTTACATCGAAGCAAAAACTTTTTTCAATAATTTACATATGCTTCAAGAACAGTCAGTAAAGTAACTCGCTACGGGTAGGACGTTTCGCTGGTCGATCCGTCCAGATGGGGCCTACTCGGCCTCCTCTACAATGGGTAAAATGGATCATTCACGGGAGTAAAACGGCCAGGGCGTGGCGTCAACATCTAGCGCCAAACTTAAGAATGAGTAGTTAAAACTCTAATCCCTCCCCTGTGACAGTCAGAGCATGTTATGGGGTTCATTTCACATTAACATATTCCTCAAAAAGCCTAATACGTTATTTCAGAGCTGCCATAAAGTTGCTCCCACTTGACAAACGTGTGCGTTTCCGTTAAAAAAAAAAACTACTACTCCTATAGTCGATGTCCGGGTGGCTTCCACAGGTGTAGCGAAATCCGTTCAAAGGGTATACAACACGCACCTACGTAATCTTCTTGGCCACATGCTGGTCTCTAAAACGTACTGGCAAATGGCCTAGAATGGCATTTGCTGGTCTCTTGTCTTGCTTCTCCATGCTAAGCCAGAAAAATTCGGGCAGTTCAGAGACAGTTATCACTAATGATTGTTTAGTGCACGGAAAAAATATGGAAAATATTAAGATAAAATTGGAATTTAAATCCGTCTCCTAAAGGTTGGAAGAAGAAAGGCCAAAAAATGATCCATACTCTGAGGATGAGAATAAATGAGAAACATTGGACTTCCGATCCCACTAATAACCAGTGAGACAGTCAAAAAGTTAGAGATCATATAAAACATCCGAGTGACAACGTATCACCGAAGGTTCTTGGGTTATTTTGAAGCTTTTCAAATTAATAAGTTTCAAAGTAAAAGCCTCTGAAGAAAAAAAAAAAACTATATAAACCATATAAACAAAGCTACACAGGTTGTTTATGTTTATATACGATTATGATTTACATTTAGTAATTTATACGTAAATATTGCAAATGTTCTCATTGCTCAACGCGACGGAGCACCGGGCAAACTCGACCACACGCAATTTACTGGATTACTAACACATTTCTGCAGCACATTCCAACGAAACGTCTCTAATTAAACTGTTATCTTCCACCTACCCCAAGACTGCTTCCACATTATCGCGCGCAATTTAAAAGTTCGAGATTTCTTTCAACTTTTGCTATAAACAATGGGATTGTAGGCTAGCATCGAAATCAAAGATCGGACCGGCTATTTTTAATACGTCAAAAACTGGATTATGCTCGCAGGTGTTGTAGAATGAACAAAATCGGGAAAGACCGTCGAACTAAGGCGCATACGTTTAATATCTGTATGCAACGTGCGTGCTTGGCACACAAAAGAAACAATGGAACAGCTTGATATTAAGATACAATTAGTAACACTGTATTAGTGGCTACTCAGCCCTAATGAACGAGTTCCTGGTCTTACATAAGAACCACTGTGGTTTACGTAAATTCAGCAACAAATAAATACAGAATATTTCGCCAATATACATGCAGTAAATAACCAGTATGAGAATAGTACTGCACAACATGGGTTTCGCTGTGAAACACGTGCTGTCAGCATCTTATCTACATGCAAACGCAAAATCAGTACTATTACATATCACTACTTCGTTAGTATTCTTATAAAAGCCTTGTGCTAACTTCATGCATATCAACTCACCGATAAGGACCAACTGAGGTAACACGATCAGCAAAATTACAATACCGAGAGAACGACGAGGCTTCATTTTAGTCACGTTCACCGATGTTTCATACTCTTACAATTTCATGCCTACAACTTCCCTGTGAGACGATCTATTCATGCTTCCACACACACTAGTAGCGATCTCGGCGGAATTTCTCCCTTTATACAGACGTCTTTCAGCCACGGAATACCCGCGCGCACTAATAGAACGTTTTCAAATTTGATGCAAGATTCTGCCGACGCGCCAATACTTCCCCAGGTACTTTCTAAAACTTCGTATAGATCGTTGTTCCATGTGATTTCCACACTGCCCGACAGAATGCGCCCTCAACCATGCAAATTTCCCGCTCCCCGTATTACACGCGGTAACTTTAAGTTCACTTGACCACAATGGCTTATACGCCTTTTGCAATCCAACTGCAACTGACAAAACAAAACCCCCTCTCCAAGCTATATACATCAAAACCAAACCCTTTTCAAGAAACCCCTTGAAATACTGTAACAGAAATTTCCAAACTACAATTTACAATCTCAGAGCATAAGCAAATATACCTGCAGTGCTTACTTTAAATACCGGTCTTACCATGCCAGCTTCGAAAATTTCAAAGCCTGGTCACTTCAGTTAACAGCGAAGAAAACGGGCCGTGAATACTGCCCCGTTACAAACCAGGCGAAATATTCGTCATAATTACTAAATGGCACTGTAACACATTAAACGTGTCGTTTAAAACCCCGCTCACAACACGTTAAACTACCAATATACCACACAAATCATGCAAAATTCGTGACAGCCCAACAGAAATTTGTACATTCTAGCAGTATCACTTCTCATGCAAGACTTTGTAACATTACATCCCTTCCCATATTCCATATTTTAAGGTTTGTATCTTACGGGCCCATATTTTGCTTCATATACTACTCAAAACAGTAACATGTGCATTTTAGCACACTTCAGCATTGGGGTATTTTCCATTTGTTTCTCTCAAACAGTAACTTGTATCAAATACAGCAAAACTGTGTTTAATTTCAACATACTCATACCTGATGATTCAGATAAGGTACATAATTCTTACACCAAATAAAAAAGAAACCAAACTATGAAACGCAGTGCATAGTAATCAGGGTTCAGGTTTGATGTCAACATTAAACGCATGGTACTGAACACAAAACAGCAAACTCAGTTCACTACACTGTGAAAGCTGCTGTGTAACATGGCAACTGCTAAGCTGAATCAATTTAACTCCTTCCTGAACTTACCAGACGACTGAAAATTCCAATTACCTATTTGGCTGTGAATTCTTTATTAAAAACACGCTGATACATGGACACCAATGATTTCACTACTCAAATTCCAAATCAAAACATATAACAGAAACATCAGTTCTACTGACTTGCATCATTTCAAGCCAATGTTCATAATGTTCATGTTTATTAAATACAGAATGATGAAAATAAAGCGCACACACAGTGTCCCAAGTTGGATTAATGTTAACACTGCCTTTGACAGCCAACCATGCAGTGGAGTAACAAAATGGACACACACAAGAGCAATTGCCCATTCAGTCCATAGCACAATGAAGAGCATATGATCTCATCTCTGTTCCTGCAGATCCTCTTCTGTCCCCTTTCCCTCTAACATTTTTTAAACTTCCCTGTAACAATATCCAGGAAACACAAAACAAACAGACCCCTCAAAAAATTTTGTACAAACACCACACAACAAAAGCAAGTGTCCCAACAGGATGAAAGATTCAGAAGTAACAGGAACTTTCATCAAATTCCAACAGATAATCACATTTTCAAAACTTGTAACACGTAACAACCGAAACCATACAGTAATGTACAGAAGGGAGTGTTCATATTCACCATGGTTTTGTACTGATGCAGTGGCCTTTCTTAGAGCTTTTACTTTTACCACACACTGCATACAGCAAGAAAGAACACAAATTCAAAATTCCATACTCCTGCACACACATTTCATAACATGTACAGTACAATATAACTAAACCACCTACAAGTGTAAGCAAATGACACAAGTGTGAAGGATACAGCACCGTTTCTAATTTCTGGCGTCAACTGTACCTTATCATACATATCTACATTCATTAAACTTAAATGTGAATCAGAAGTGGGCAAATCCCACAGCTTCAATTATTACAGTTCACCACTTACTTGGTTGGTCAATTGAAGATGGAGTACATCGACACGAACAGCATCCTCCATGAGGACATGGGATCCCCAAACCTTTAATTTTACCCCAACCTGAACTATCACACGCAGACATCAGTAGAAAACCACAACAGAACATCATCAGATACTGAGACTTTAAATTATTATTTGCAGTAAGTATAATTCACAGCAAAATTCTTAAATAAAACTGACCTGGCATGTTCAAATCATTTCCTACATGGAACAAAGACAATGAGCCAACAACCAAACACGTAAACACAATTTTGGTAAAATGTTCACAGCAAAATATCAAGAATCTTAATTCTTCATAAGATCTTTACAACAGTTAGTGACATATTTAAAAAAAAGTCCACCTACTTGCATGTTCATGCTGAACCAGCAGCACTTTGTCATACTTACGACGGCATAAATTTAAATATGTGACTAACAAAAAGAATATCAAATACGTACGAGCAAAACATAGAAACACACAATCAATAACCTCAATTCGTGATTAATAAACATATAAGCAAATCCTATATGAAAACGAAACCAGAAGTTAAGACACTTTCTAAAAATCCACGACACATGATTCAGTCATGTCAAATGTAACCAACTTTTGTAGGAGTGAGAGTCAATTCTGTATTGTTTCAATCATTCAGTAAGAGCCAATGTGAACAGAACAATTAAAACGTGTCATTGCACCAAAGTTTTGCAGAATTAAAAACCCAGAGCAGACATATGCATGTATATCACAAAACTTGTAAATCACATAGCAACAAACATCAATGAAGTGAACACTTTAATAATGCCACCGCATTAATCCAAAACAAGTGAGACAATTTCATAAATGGAGACAAGAGAAATTCAACCATGACTGGCATTCAATTTAATAAATTAATGGAAATACATGCTGCAAACATACATATGATGTCATCTGCTTCTGAACTGCTGGTGTATCCAAGCTGCCCTACAGACGTAAAAAAAAAAAAAGTTTTGAAATCCTACACAAATTCCAGAGCGGGAGCAAAATAATGTTACAACCGTCACTACTGAATGTGAATGAAACTCAAAGCTTTCCTGACCTTGCTTGGACCTTCACTGAGGGAGAAGATCATTTTTAAAAACTATAAATACATTACAATACTTTGGTTTCTGAAAAATACCTTCACCCCGTTGAAGTTGTCCTCAAACAGAATAAATGAGTTTCATTCTACATACATAACATGGCAGATGATAAGTAAACCACAAGTCAAATGCCACTATAGGACAGATTTATATACTAGTAATGCAATAACATGTGCACAGACACTGTTCTCCATATCAATATCTGAGACTAAATATTTATATTGCAACATTACTTTCACACGTTGCAATTACACCAGTTATACTAAGCTCAAATGCAAAGGTTGATTCATCAAGGATATGTGAGGATCCCAAGAGCAGTTCGATCAGCCGATGTATCAGACTGCCAGATGTGAAAAAGTCGACATTAATCACAGTGTATCAATATTTTCTTCAATGCATGTTTGTACCATTTTATCAAATATGCAGATACCATCATTTAATTTTGTTTCAGAGGAAGTACGTTTGGTTCAGGAGCTACAAATGCACGCCCTAGACATTCGTAACAGCAACATTGTACAAATTTTCTAAAAACCTAAGCGCCATCTCAAAAATCTAGGTGCAAAAAATAAATGACATGAAGGAAGATCCAAACTAAGGTTCCAAAAATATTTGGTGGCACCATACAAAATTTAGTTCCCCCAATGACCTGGCACCTCAGGTTTGTGCAGCCCTGCAAGACAATTTAGTAGTTTCCCATTTGCATGTCACTCATCACTACAAAATATTACGTGCAATTTTCTACCGTGCTGCTTAAAATTGCAAATGCTACTTAATCTTGTAAATACTTATGTGGTAAGGTCTGAACACAAAGTCATATGTATGCACCACAGCATACTTAACGTCAACAAAGGTAGAGAAGAGCTGTCAGCCTCGTGCTACAGTCACCTCTATCCCCAAGAAAGAGCATCCAGTAAACACTAGACACACGCAAAATCCAGGAATGCCTGTTACGTCTGGAAACATTTATCCATAAAGTTCAATAAGCCATAACATAGCCGTACCACTCAAGAGGAATCACGGTAACTTAACACAAAGAACATACACATAATAAAGAAAAACGGACATTCATCAATAAGTGTCACACACAATTTGAAGATATGTTTATGATCCAGTACATATGAATTTCGCCCAGTATATGACAATGAAAAAGAAAATTGAAGAATATTAACCAATAAAGAAATTTACGCAAGTGTTAAAAAACCTACTATAATGGAGACAAGGTTAAATAGATTACGATGGCTTGGGCATGTACACAGAATGGAAGAAAATAGAATTCTGAAAAGGGTATTATATATGAATTTGGGAACAAGACTGACAGGTAGACCGAGAAAAAGATGGCAAGATGAGGTGAGAGGATTGGTGGAGAAGGGTGGCAGGAAAAAGTACATAAGAGAGAAGAATGTAAGAAGCTCCTGAGAACAGCAAGGAATCAATGCATTCTACACACGCCAACAGAATGAATGAATGGACACATTTCACAAGCCTAGCCCTGTTGGTGCATTTCTTACCTGCAAATTGAGAGTTAAAAACCACTTTCATGTGGCTGCCAATGTAACTCACATCCTACCCTTAACCTACCCACTCCCCCAAACCCCCAAAATCACAAAACTTTGCACTGTTTGAATATCTATTATTATACATAATTTCATAAACCTAGATTAAGTGCAGGACATGTTGCACTCACCTCTAAATTGGCAGGACACACAGATGTCATGGTGATCTGATTAAAAAAACCTGCTTATTCCATTTACAGTAACCAAACGTATGCTAAACATCATGAGTTATTACGCACAACTCTCCAGATGTATAAATAAATCTTCAACACAATATTAATTCACATAAACATCAGCTTTGACATAATGTTAAGCACACGCACTAGTAACAAATTCTATATAAATCTGTCCCAGTCAGCGTGAAGCACAGATTCTCTCAAAGCCTCAAAAAGAACAAACATGTTACACAAACAAAGAGCCATGATTCTATAGCAAATACACAATATAAAATTGTCGTCATCTGGCAAGATAACCAAAGTGGGGATTTCCTGAAGCCAGTCATAGAAATCTCTCTGTAAGACAATGCTTGTAACAAACAAGACTCTTTCATCAGGGAACATCATCTGCAACGTGAAAGGTTAATCTATCACCATTCGACCATTACTATGCTATCCAAATTTCAGATCATGCACTCTCCAGTCACAATACCTTTTTTCCAAAACAAAATCCCCAGTCTCTACCTTTTATCCTATTCGAACATTGTTAAAACTGTTCAGTATACTCTTGCACCAATATAGTGAAAGTTAGTGAAATGAAAAAAGAATCACATTCTGTTATCACAGAAATTCCCCAGCTTGTTTCAGTCACAACTAGTGCATCTTTAAGAGAATAATAATTTGAATTATGAAATCTTACGCGTATGACAGGGGTTGTTCCATTCTCCCACTGTTGCAATGTTCAAACTTTTGAACCATCTAGCATGAATAATGTCGTGAAGAAACAATCCGCATATTTCATGTTACATGTTCTTTGTATAAATGCAAGTTTATTTTGGCCCACAACAAAATGCTGAGTGAAATAATGTTACACAGGAATTACTCTGGTGCTTGCTTTTGGGCATTTTCTTTTAGTATAAACACATATCGGAAGGTCACGAATGTATCCTTTATCTCCAATACTACTACTACTATGATGATTTTGATAGTAAGCGTCTACAAAAGATATACCCAGATAATTAATAGTTCATACCACTTAAGTACATACCTACATCATAAGATACATTTTGAGGATTTTCTTACCAAACAAAGCATCAGAATGCATATAGCCCCCATAAAATCTACTGACACACATTTTAAAAACTAACGCAATACAAGCATACAAAACATGACTCAGCCAATGTGGATTCAATCCCAACAATCTACACTTGTTTTCAACACAAGTGAACTATAAGAAATATTAAGCAACAATTTAAATTCTGGGGGTAAAAATAATATAACTGACAAGATACACGCAATATTAGTTCAAAATGTAACCCTATCATAGGATGACAGTGCATAGCCCATCTTACACAGAAACAAGAGCAGTAGCACTTCCTTCACTCACACATACCCTATGTAGCATTACATCTAACTCCATGGGGCTCTGCCCTCCTAGGGAAAGTAACTGTAGTTCAGTCACGAAATTCCATGTGCTTCGTAAAACTCTTAAGTCCATTTTGGTGTTCATACCCCACCACTGGCCACACCCTTGGCTTCTACCTTATTATCCAGCTACGCAACCTCCTATGTACTCTAGTGGCCATGTCCCTTCAGATTATCAGACCTGTAGTCAACACACATTTCTCTCTCTCACGCACACTACATGCCCCTCCCACCTTTCTGTTTCTCCTAATAGCATCATAGTGTAAGTTATATAGCTGCTTATTATGACACTTTTACGGATGCCCTATTGCTTCTTCTTTTAGCATCCCAATGTTTTATAAAGCATTGTTCTCAAACACTTCTACCTCATTAAAGACTAAGACTACACTGCACTGTATTTAAAGATTCACTTTGTATCACATAGTAACAAACAAAGTCTGGGTTAGACAAAACAATCGGTTAATTCTGTACAAAGAAATAATCAGTTTCTGTACCACAAAAAAAAAGACATCCACTCTGTGGGCAAAATGTAAATTTTTTATCTTAAAATTTGGGTATTCATGTACTAATTTACATTTTCTGAGGGCGGACTGGAGGATACTATTCTTTAAAGTGAACAGCACCATTCAATTTTCATATTTCATGGCAGCTGTCATTCAAATGAGGGCCATTTTTGGGGGTTTCACACTGTTCCATTTCAAACCCTATAAATATACAGTGTGAAACCCCCACAAATAAGCCATCCTTTGAATCCTCATAATTAATCCACTCTTTATTATTTACACTAACAGTTCTGATTTGTTACACCTGCTTCCAAGTGGCTGAAATGTTTGTACTTTTATAAAGAATCTATGATTTTGTCCTGCATGTGAACATTCAGTTTTTCTTGAAGACTGATCACCCAACTATTCTGACATTCATGTTATAATGAAATTATCGACACCAGCCAAAAGTGGATGTATCCCATTCAACATGAATCATTCATGGTTTCCTTGAACAAAATGTACCCAACTCACTAGGAATGTTGGAATGAGACCTATACCCTGCAATAAAATGTATCACCCATAAATTTTGACTATGTCTGGCACTTGTCATTCACACAAGGCAGAGACAACCACAACCACTAAGTGTCACTTTACGATTCTATCCCAAGAAAATATCAGGCTGGGAGCCAAGGCCACTCCATGCACATCATCAGGGCAATTACATGCCCACACAAGCAGTTAACAATACAAATAATTTGTGTTGTCCTGTTACAAGAAATGTATAAGCAACAAGAAACATGAAGGTTTATTTATGGTTTGTGTACCACTGCTTTCAACAGCTTAGACTAACATGAGGCATCAAATGATTAGTCAATTATGAACTGTAAAGAATGCGGAAGGAACCAGTCACAGCCTAATTTGAAGCAATATCCCAGCATACCTGGATACTGAGAAAAAAAAAAAACTGGTCACAAATCCACTTATAGAAGCCAAGCTATGGCCCCACCAGGAAAACGCAGGCTGGAAAGGACTCAGGCCAGGATTAGGATCCAGGACATCATACATACAAAGCAGGAGTGCCAGCCACTGCAGTGACAACATTCAGCATCAAGGTATCTGAAGCGGCAAGTAACACATTTCGCAAACATGTACACTCCAACGTAGTGCACAATTCTGCAGTCATCATATTGTCACACCAAAAGCCCTCACACTTGAGGAAACCTTGGGTACAAGAACTCAGTGAAGTATGAACCCATTTCCTACCCAGCCCTCCAACTAATCCCCGTCACATGGCATACTTTTTATTATCCGAAGTGTGTCACACGCTGTGTACAAGCATCATGTTTTCCATTCTGGTAGGCCTTCTAGTTATAAAGGCTGAGGGGAAAAAAAATACATGCACAAGAAACTCAAAAATTTTTAATTCTAACACAAAATTAAGAAAAAGGTTACACTTATTATTGTAAAGTAAAATTAAATACTTCGTGTGATAAGATCATAAACACCATTTCTTTATTATTAGCATGTAGTCATGTAGCAATAGATAATTTTTTTATGCTATCCTAGCTATCTGCACCAACTACCAACATGTATGGCCAAATGAACTCTAAACAGCAATCAAAATTTGGAATTCCTTATGACACAGTGATAAAACTTTGAATGCCACACCTGTATTGCACCTCAAATTACCTATGAAGAAAACTACAGGATGAATGTGTTTGATGCAATTTTTCAAAGCCATATTCTATGAAACACTACTCTGTAATTTCAAAACAAAGTTTTAAAAAAAGTTCATATTACACAATGTTAAAAATTGGATATATTTCCTTCATAGCCCCAAGGCCAAACTGATTTCCAATGCATATACATACTATGTGAGGTACCTAACATTTATGTCAGCAACAGCTGTGGCTTCCAAACCTCAACATTTGCAGTTCAAGGCCTGAATTACATTAGTGCTGTAGTAATTTCTAGTGCTGGTGCAAACATGTCTGTAGTGTCCACTACTCACAATTCAACGGCAATCTGAATGTCCTGTACTGAGTATGGAGACGATACATCAATATCACAGAAAACCGAAAACACGAGTTAATGACATTTTTAATGTAAGAAAATTAGGAAGGTGATCGAAATAGATCAAATTATTCCTCTGTCCAAGCATGATCACTGGCCCAGTCGAACCTGTGAGTAGCAGGCAAGATAAGTGGACGTTTACTTTCAGGTTATATAGCTAAGAATTACCTGTTCTTTTATTAGATGGGTTGTAATTTGAGTTTTCCTCTCCGCACAGGCTGTCATCACGAATGGAATATTGCTGCCCAGACAAATCCCCTCTCCAAAGTTCCAGGACAGATCACCAATTGCACAACTCCAACCATGTTGTTATTTCCAGCACCTTTTCATCGCATCATCACACTCTACAGAACTGCTAGGATCAACTTCACACCTCCCGCGAAAGTAACTACCTTTTTCTCAATAACACTCACATACATACATACAGTAGCATGTGGAGGACACAAAAAATTATACAGCAATTCTAACAGCTAAACATTACTAATTTGTTGAATTACAAATTGCAGGTTTCACTCGATCATATAACCACACTTTCCCCTGCCGTGCACAAAGTAACCAACAAAAAATTAAACATATTTAGTAAGAACCAGACAAGTAAAAACCAAAATGCACGATACGGACATACTTTTTATATCTTAAACCATCATTACATACAGTAACACAATAATAAAGTCATTACACCCTTATGCATTGGGAAAGCAAATATGGCAGGGGGTTGCAGCATTTAAAATGATACACTTGTCACTCCTATCATCACTTAAACAAAAATATTAAGGAAATCGTATCAGACATGCAAGGAAACAAATCAAGAAAAGTATCGTATAATCCGCACACTGTCCGAACAGTAATAGTGTTACCTCGCTCAGACCTCACGAATATTCTTTAACAGAACACAATACACGTAAAATTTGTGGATGTTCACATTTGCGATATCTGGATAGGGGGCATTTCACATTTTGTGTTTTGATCAACCAACCACAGTGAAGATGAAATTATCTGAAAGGAAATGCAAAACACACAACATATATATGTAAAATTCCTATCAAGTATACTTGATTCTCCTGAAATGTGAAGAAAGTTTATTAGCAGGAACATTTCCAAAACACCTGTATTATTCTATGGTGAACCTTACAATTTAACAATGATGATCCTACTTGACAATGGATGATATCAACATACAGGTTTTTGTATGAAAAGTTCACAATATATACAGAAAACATATTAGTATGCCCAGCAGCAAATATGAATAATACATGTAAAACACACAAACACACATTATGGGCAATAAACAGTATATGAATAATGACAGCACTGCAGATGCCAAGTAGAAATAATACACAAGTCCAATCTTCACAGAAAAAAACAAGTCCATGAAATTCAAACTCTGTTACATACATAGGCAAACACATTATAATTGTGGTCTCAAAAATATTATTAATATTCAATGCTTAAGTCAACCATCCATTACAAATAGAACCATCTAAGACACCTACCTGTTCAACACCATACTCACCAACTTTTTTGGCTGCTCCTAATACATTAGGGAGCTAACACAATCATCTGGCGATTTGTTATAGTGCATATGCCAGACTGTTGGTGACAGTTTGAATGTTCCCACATACCCACATCGACCAACCTTGGCTCGCTAGATTTTCTGGAGCAGGGGGCACAGCAAGCATACAAGAAACACAACGGAGGAAATGGTATCGCTAGGGGTGTGCAGGTAATGACTGAGTGAAGAGGATAGGCATGTACCCAATGCCATGACAACTATTAACTGAACTTCTGTTCTGTAGGACAGTATTTCACACTGTCTGACACACCAAACGTAATTACATGATAAATTATTTAAAAAAAAATAAAAAAAAACACACATCACATCAGTTACATGGCTGAACACATTTTGGGTAAAATGAGAAATGCAAAAATCTGGACCCATTTATGCAAGTACAGAAAATCAATGTGCCACTGTACCTGTCAAAACTGCTAGTGCAAGAATGCCTTATACCCTCTCCTCACGTAAATTGCAATGTAACTGACACAACAAACACTTCATTAGAGAGAAAAAAAAATCAACAATGTCAGTTCCTAAACAATACATACACCCAAGGCAACAGGTGATCAACTGCGGTGGAAGATTAGTCACAGAGAAACACCATTTTTTCAGATGTATCGATTTTAAATAATTTGAATTGCCTTGTCCATCAGTTATATCTGGTGGAATAACTAAAACATTTTGGCAGAAGACTCAGCTACATTACTGGATGGCAGCAACGAGTCATGGCATGACCCCAACCTTTTCATTTCACGACCTTTATCATCCACCCTTTACATCCCAATGTATCCAATGATGCCTGGAGTTATATTCATTTTTAAATGCACATGCCTGTACCTGTGGGGGCCAGCAATTTGGGGTACAGCCTTGAAGAGTTACATTTAAGGGGACACAGGCAACCTGTTTGGCCAATAAAATGTTAGAACACTGAAAATGTCTGGTATTCCAAAGGCAGGTTTCAACCTTTCAAAGCCAGCAATGTCATTAGCACAATGTGTCAGGTATCTGTTGTGTTTAGAAACGGCCCACATACAGCTTCAGAAAACAGCAAACACAGCCTAAACAAATTGTGATAACCATGTGGCTAGTTACAAGAAAAAAGGTGTTGGGAGTATGTCCTTGTTTTGTTTTTTCTGTATATATATAAATATAACACCAAGGAATTGACAGTGCTGATAATCCCATTCACATATAGAAGCAGTCTATTGTGGTTACAGGAAACATTCTTCAATAAATTTACAGCACACCTCTAGCAATAGCTAAAACAGGTCATATAGCATCAGCATTAACAAAGAGGAACATAAACAAGCATTTGCATTTATAAGAGGAGAAGACGCATATTACAGCCTTCTGGGATACAACACCATGTAGCCTGGTGGGTGGGTAACACACTGCCTCGTGTCGCACATCTACTCACCAAGACAAGGCAATGTCCTGACACACTGAAACCACCCACAAGACTACACACTGCGTTTCCCCAGAAAACCAAAAACACAAAGCATCCCCATTATTTGTCACAAAAAATAATAAAATGATTCAGTAACATGTTCAGAAATAGTTCTCAATCCCCACGAACTGACGTGAATGCAAACAAAAATAAACTTCAGACAGAACATTCTACAAGGCCATAAGCATCTAATGACTATCGGAAGGTAGTAAAAGAAGTGGGATGTGATGGATGGATAACACTGGTCATGTGTGTCAGAAATTACTACTTCAAGAAAAGTAAAGATGCACTAGCAACTTAAGGAAGCTGCACTTAAAGAAGTCAGTTTTCTTGACCATGAACTTGCACCCACAATGGCACACTTATTTCAAATGTAACTCTACAATAAGCTCGCTTCAAAAATATTCTTCAATGAAGATTCTGAAATTAGCATTTGTTTCAACTGCCTTCCACAGGAAAAGTGAATTTCAGTTATGTACGTGCACTCATCAAACATTTCAAATTACAGAAGACACACATGGCCGCATACGTGCATGCACACGATTATGGACAGAGGAGCACTGACGTCAAATACCCATCAAGCAAGGCGACTCTCAAAACGTCAAATGACAGGTATAGCCAACAATCTCTCATGATCTCTACCATGTAGCGCCCATTTAAATTCCATCTGCTGTCCATCATACCGGGCATTTAATTCCAGTGTCAAAGGGTTAAGTATATACAACAAATGAGCCAGCATGTTTGTATATGAATGATGAAATATCTAAAACAGCAACTGCAATTTGTAAGTAGAATACCAATTTTATGGTCACTGACTACATACAGTTCGTCAACCTGCAAAAGATTTTCCCTGAAGATCATTAAAAAGGGCATCTGGCACAAATTCAAAAAACGCATATACAAGGTTCCATAAAACCACGCTGTCAACTTTAATTACTTATGACACAGCACTGCATGTGTACTGCCCCTATTATTAGCAGTATCACTCAACCCCTACAGTAATGTTGGAGATGTTAAAATTTAACATCTTGACTAAGTGACACCATGACCCAAGTAGGGTAGTCACTTCAACAGTCACATATATTGAAAGGCTTAACATTCTGGATGGGGGTGACGGTATCCTTCTAATAATAGGACTAACTATTCCACAGGATTTGGTTACTGATAAACACATATTATATACAACAGTGCAAACAAGTGACCAAATGTAGATATAATAGCTATGTAAAGGCAACTTAACATGTATTACTATTCTTTAACCTACACCTGTTACCAGATTTTATGTTAAGAAAATGATGATGATGAACATACATCAGCATATCAGTCATCACGTGAAAAGAGAAATTCATAGCACTGAGACATTTCAGAGAACATCAGACTTCTGCGGTAGCATCCGACCAAGAATGCCAAATAAATTTCTATTTACAGTTTTAACACTACACCAGATGCACAAAATTGGAATTCTACTAACCATGAAAACTGAATACTTTAAGTACGCATTAGAATTAAATACCCACTGATCACTCCAAAGTCACTGGCTCCATCAACTCAGAAATCTCTGAATGAAGGGTGTAGCAAAATTCATTGTTAAACTCCCATACTCTACAACTTTACAGTCAGCTCTGTGTATCTTAGTTACTTACGGCTACTATTATCCTTTCCTCCACTCTTCTACACAGACGGCATTCACTGATTGTCTGGTCCACCAGGCTGTCCACCATATCCACCATAAGCTGGGTAATTATAAGGTTGTTGTTGCCCTGGCTGCTGTGGGGGTTGTGGGCCACCTATATAGTCAAAATTCCACAAACCATCAAGTTTTAGACATGGAAAGTATGAACCCACCCAATATGAAGGTAGAAGTCAATCAGGACTGCAGCAAATTTCAAAGGCATTGGCTATATACTGAAAAAATACTGTGAAGTAAAGCAGCAAGTGTTGGAAGTAACAGAAACAAGCCGAAAAATGAGGGAATACGGCAGTAGGTGATAATACAATACTGACCCCGTGAAGAGCTCCTAGTATTGCTCTATGCCCAGCAGAAACCAGAAAGCAAATGCATTACCAGTTCATTATTTAAAAATTCTGAGAACTAAAACAGAAAAGGTTGAAAGTAAATAAAACCTAGAAAAAAAATGTTGAGGGAACAGGGCTGCAGATGATAATATAAAAATTAACACTGCGAAGAGCCCCCAGTTTTGCTCTATGCCCAGCAGAAACCAGAAAGCATATACATTATCAGCCTCTAGCAAGCACCAGGCATATAAACCAAACATTCATAAAACCTTTGATTTGAGCAATCTGCCACAGCAACATATAACTTCTCTGAACTCTACATTCATCATCAACATGGCATTTTGTACCAGACAAGTAAGCACCTCAACTACCAAAAACTTCTTTTATATCACACCCCTTCCCCCACATCTGTCTATAAAACATGGACATTACAGTACATACCTGGGGCACCTCCATAGTAGCCTGCAACAGCTGCTGCTTGGTAGCCATATGGCTGGCCATAAGGACCCTGCTGTTGCTGTGGCCCTCCTTGCCCTGGCTGCTGTGGCCCTCCACCAGGTTGCTGTTGTTGTGGCTGTTGCTGGGGTCCACCTGGTACGCCTCCACCTGGCTGACCAGTCTGAAATATGAAGCAATATAAACTAAGGGTCGAGTAGTTTACAAAACCATTTTGCAATCCGTAGAATTCCCTCTCAAAGCATTTGTAATTTCAAATCTCTTTTATCCATCTGATATAATTATGACCCATACGTAATGCAAGAACACATAAACCCAACAGAGTACTAACCACACTGCATCCTGCTTAACTGCAGTAACTGGAGAAGAGCATGAGTTACTGCCTCTTCAACGCAGAGGTCTGCATTCAACCCCAATCAAGTCCACATGGTATTTGTGGTGGACAAAAAACTGGGACAGGTTTACCTCACAGCACTTCAAGGATTTCCATCAATTATCATTCCACCAATACTTCATATTTACACTGACTCAAGTACCATCAACCCTACATAATGTTTATACTAACAGCATTGCTAAATAATACATACAAATTTTAAAAAATTCATGTTTACTTAAACATGCAAATATTATTCAGTATTAACTTTTAAAAAAAATCTCATCCCTGTTGTTCAGCAATAAAATATTCCCTCCCTGTCCACCTCAGATTAACACTGCACCACGACGAAAAGACGGTTCTTTCAAGTTCGTAAATCCAATTTCCGAAATACTAAGTACTTATAATTACAACCTTCATAAATAAATAATACACGTTCACTATTCACAGATATGCAGGATACCAAAGCATTTATTCACATTATAAGTAATGGTGCAAGACAATGCTGGCAATGCTAAAGCCTCTCTGAAATACACGCTATCGTAAACACGCCCAAAATACTTTGAACTTCGCAGTGGTGGTGCAATGGAGGGTGGAGAGTTAGATGCTTGAGGGCATTAAAGAAAATATTCCACATAAAAAATGTAATTGGCTAAAGTGCAGTTGTGTCTAGTGGGTGCAAAATAAACCTCTAATTTTAATGTTATAGGGGACGGACAAAATAATGAAAAAAGCTGTGAATGACACACATTTCTTCATTAACCCTTTGCCGGTCCTATTTAAAACCCTACTGCACGGGCAGAAAGTCTGCGTTTTTTCAGTGGGCATTTAAATTTAGGTACTGCACCAGAAACAGGTCTCCCCCTCCAAGAAAAAAAATCATAACAATTAAACTAAAAAAGACAGACTGATAACTCTTTTTTCATCTT
>Ga0123357_10003331_pt1 | contig 18372 bp, 11 predicted proteins | sample TergutEmb28metaG_FD_89873 | JGI IMG/M metagenome (GOLD analysis project Ga0123357, IMG submission 89873) | Embiratermes neotenicus P4 segment gut microbial communities from Petit-Saut dam, French Guiana - Emb289 P4 | ecosystem: Host-associated > Arthropoda: Insects > Digestive system > Gut ... | reverse complement strand
CATTTCCTGACTTAAATCTGCTCTTAATTTCTTCCGCAATAGAATTTTGATTTGTTAAAGTTGTTCCCAAACATTTAAACTCCTCCACCCTGTCGAAGGTACTATTATCAGTCCTCACACTGTGAATTCGTCCTGCATTCTGATCTCGAGACATGACCATGTACTTAGTTTTATAAGTATTTACTTCCAGTCCAATCTCCCTAGTAGCAGCTACTAAAGCTTCTGCATTTTCCTTTAGAGTATGTATGCTTCCTCCTAGTATATTAACATCATCGTCATAAGCCAGAAGCTGATGTGTACCATATAGTTTCAAGCCATCCTGATTTACCTGAACCCCCCTAATGGCCTACTCTAAAGCAAAGTTAAAAGCATTGGTGATACAGCGTCTCCTTGTTTCAAACCATTCCTGATAGGGAACCTGTCAGACACATTTTTGCCCACCCGGACTCTGCTATATGTTTCAGTCAGACTCATCTTTATTAACATTACAAATTTTCTAGGGATACAAAACTCATTGAGAATCTTATATAAGACCTCCCTCTTAACTGAATCGTAAGCTTTCTTGAAGTCTATAAAGAGCTGATGAACTGGTTCACTGCATTCCCATTTTTTCTCAAGTATTTGGCGGATACAGAATATATGATCAATAGTCGACCTGTTGTGTCGGAAGCCACACTGATGATCCCCGATAATTTCCTGCGCATATGGAATTAACCTTGACAGCAGGATGTTGGTTACAATTTTGTAAGTGGTTGGCAAGAGTGATAAGCCTCTATAATTACTGCAGTCTGTTTTATCCCCCTTCTTGTGAATAGGTATTATGATCGATTCCTTCCACTCTTCAGGCAGTTTCTTCCAAATAGAAGTAATAAGTTTATGAATCTCCAAGCAAATTATTCTACCCCCTGCTTTAATCAGTTCTGCCGTTATTTGATCATTACCTGGCGATGTGTGGCTTTTTAGCTTATCGATAGCCAGCTCAAACTCAGCGGCACTTGGCTCAGGTACTAGTGGTTCTGTTGTGTGTATTTCTGCCTGCCTAACGTCCTTAACCCCATGCACGTTGAATAGCTGGGAGAAATATTTCCTCCACCTAGCCACAATTCTGTGGGAGTCTGCCACCAAGTCACCTTTCTCATCCTTCACTATATTACATCCAGGCTGGTACCCCTTCTTAATGTCATTGATGCCCCTATACAAGTCTCTAATATTTTGGATCTTACTGTTAGTTTCAAGTTCCTCAATTTTAGCTCTCAGATATGCCTTCTTTTTGTCCCTGAAATGTGTGCTAACTTCACGTCTTACATTATTCAGAATATCTACATTGCTTTGGCTTGGATCCTGTATCCACTGCAGTTTAGCCTGCTTCCTTCGATCCAAAAAACCTAAATATTCTTCATCAAACCAGGGTTTATTCTGGTCCAATTCGTGCAGACCCAGACTCTTTTCCGCACAAATACAAATTATATTTAAAAGTCATATGGACAACATTTTATCAACAACAACCACATAAATTTTACTTTGATAATTATTACTGAAATTTTAATAATTTTAATAATATAGTAACTACATAACTTAAGCGATGATCAACTTTTGAACTCCATGGGAATGATACAAATGTATCGAATCACGTACGAGTTATTATAACACAAATATAATTAAAATAAGCAATATATATATATATATATATATATATTGCAATTTTGGTGTAATAAAACTGTACGCATGTTTCACGGTACTTACATAAAATTTTATTCACTTAGTTACTTTACGATCTTTGTATGAAGAGCACTCGCTGCTTATGTGTTTAGGTTTTTGGGGCCGTGACGAAGCATCCGGCTGTAGTTGCCGAACTTCATCACGGAAACAAAACTTGCACGTGCTGTAATCACTAGAATCAAACATACAATTGATTTACTCATGGACAGTATATCAATATTTCTAATTTGTAAATAAGAAAAATGTATTTCGTTGTAATGTTCTCGAAGACGAATGTAAGGCAATAATGATAATTACAACCCACTTTCTCTTTTCTTACAACTCAAGCAAATAGATTAAAGTTATCTTCATAATTGGATGTCGCGTGTGACACTACAGGATATCAAAGCGTGAAGATCCTTCAGAATTAGAGGGAGGTATTAGTCTGATTATACCCCTACAGGTGTTTTTAACCTTTAAACGTAAGAGTTTAAATTCACTGGGATTTCTAGAGACCAAGTTAATATTTGAATAATGCTTGGAGTAATAATGTCGCACTACTGCATTCCCAGTTTCTTCTTGGAACAGAGACGTGGTATAAAACTTAACGACGTTCCGAGCGTCTCTAAACGCCTCTCATTCTTTCCAAAATTTATTTATTTACAAAGTTTTAGGCAGGCGTATATTTATATACAGACGGAAAATATATCACTCTCACATATATGGAAGGACAAGAATAAGAGAAAAGGATTCAAATTATTTTACGATAAAATTAAGATTAAATTAAAGTTGAGGAGTTCTTGCTACCATCCAGTTCGGGCTCCGTACTTTTCTGCACATACAAGATTTAAGGACTAAAATATTCCAAGCTGTTATTTTGTATGAGTGTGAAACGTGATCAAATCCTGTACATCACTTCATGCGTTATTGTATATATGTGTGGAATTTTATTCTGGAAATAACAAGGTTTTGATTCATTTACAATAAAATGTTGGTTATACAGAAGCTCGCCGATATTCGTAATAGTAAACTTAAAACATAAAGCATTAAATTATTTTGAATCATACTAGGTGTTAATGCAGAAGTCAGAAATGTGTTTACAGTAACAATGAACGTTGAATACACATTCGGAACCTTAGTTTAAGCTTTATGATACAAATTGGAATGCGTCAATCAACACTCAATTTTGATAGTTATTAAATGACAGATGTGCTACATATTTTGACCTTTCAAGGTAGTTGTCATATACTTGAAATTATAAATAAATATTGAAAGAATTATATATAAAGCACATAAAATTCGTATGTATGATTATGATCTCATTCTTTTACGTGAATGTGTAGCTACAAGAAGCGGAATGCTGAAAGCACATGCTGTAAAATTACGAAATATTTAAAACTTACAAATTCCTGTAGAGTAAAGATATCAATGTTACCTATGACGTTTGTGTGTTGTGTATAGTTACCTGAATATATCGGGTGTCCGAAGAATTAAGTTTCATACTTTAGGATTTAATTCCAGAGCTGATGCTGAGTCACAAACTTCACATACACGTGGATCTAATTCGCAACGGTTCAGGTGTTATGATTTTTTAAAGTACAGTAAATAAATTAGAAAGGAAAGAGGAGAATTGTGCATTTATTGAGATATGTTGTTAAATGTACAGATACAGATTCGCCGTTCAGCAGTCAAGAAAGTTTTTCGATGTGTCCTCCATCTTCTTGGATACATTTTCTGGCTCGTTTGACCAGAGAACTAGTAACCTTACGAAGCACTGCAGCGTTGCTGAGAATTCGCTGGAATATTTCTTCTCTCGTGTTCACCTTGTGTGCATACACCATAGCTTTCATGTAACCTCACACACAGTAATGTATTGGGCTCAAATTCAATGACTGTGGTGGCCAATTCTGTGTACCGCCACGACCAATCCATCGGTTTGGGAATTTATGATTCAGATACTGACTGACGACCTAACTGAAATGAGGCTGCGCACCATCATGTTGGTAATACATCTGTTGTCGCGTTTGTACAGGAACATTCCCTAAGAGTGCTGTCAGTTCATCTTGCAAATGTTGGTGTAAATATCACCTGTCAGACGTTGCGGGAAAATGTACAGACCAATGAGCTGTTCGCCAATGATACCACACTACACGTTTACGGAAAAGTGATGTTGGTAGTTTCTTTCAACAGTTCCATGTGGATTATCAAGATCTCAATACATGGGAGTTTCTTGTATTGTTGACTCCATCGTGGTTAAAATGAGCCTCTACAATTCAACTGCTCCAAACTTAGCAACCGTTGCAAACCAGACCCATGTATACGTAAACAATATTGAAATTTCTGACTCGGAATTATCTCTGGAATTGAGCCCGGAAGTACTGACCTTATCTCTGAGAGTCTGGAGAGCAATACAGACAGAAGGAATGTATCCGTACTATATCCAGCGCATCCAGCAATTTGAGCCTGCGGACACGTGAAGCCGGTTGGAATTGTGCTGTTGGATTAATTCTAACCCCCATACGATTCGTAACATTTTGTTCAGAGACGAGGCCCACACAACGTAAACTCGAGAGAAGAACTACTTCAACGAATTCTCAGCGCTGCGAGAAGCATCAACAACACTGCAGTGCTTCGTAAGTTTACGAGTTCTCTGGTCAAATGAGTCAGAAAATTTACCCAAGCTGATTTAGGCCACTTAGAACAATTATCTTGAGTGTTGAATGGTGAATCTGTTACTGTACATTTAACAACACATCTCAATAAATGCCCAATGCTTCTCTTTCCTTTCTAATTTATTTACTGTGCTTTAAAAACTAGTAACTCCTGAACCGTTGCGAATTGAACTCATGTGTATATGACTTTTCGACTCAGCGTTAGCTCTGGAATTACACCCTGAAATATTGACCTAAGCTCCTGGGGAACTCTGTATGTTATAATTACGAATACCTGAAGATGACTTTGCAGTGCCGAAACATGTAGCCCATCTGACATTAAATAACTGTAAAAATATAGTTGTGATTTACAGTTCTTTTACTATAATAATATACATTTCGTGTCACAATGGGCTGTGCAGACCAACGTTTAGTTTCAACTTTCTTCACGATTGAAATTTTAATCGTTGTGGTATTTATGAAAGAAGAGTGAAGTTTAAACGACTTGTTCTGGGAAACCTCTAGAAATATTTTAATGTCAGTTATGTAGTTAACACGGTCGGGATTGGTATTCAAACGCATGAATAATTCCAATTACTTTATCTGTGTTAGCATCGAACATGCAATTCTGTCATTAATGATATAGGGTATGTGTTGAGATTATACACCGATTCAAACTCACAATGGTTTCTTCACTTTCTTACACATATACTATTGCCGATGCCAATATGGGCAGTACGGACAAAGCAATCGTAAAGTTGTAGGCAAATTAATTATTTTATTTCGTTTACGGAAATCCTTTTTGGGTTATTGTTGAGTCTCGCTTAGCTTCTATAGAGAAATCCAAATTGGAAATAAGTTGATTGATTTCGGTTTTCACAATATACCTAGAGTGAAATGTAATAAAAATAATTTTAACAATTTTGATGAAGCAGAATATGCCCAATGTGTTTGTTGTTCTAACTTCGTGCAAAAATATCTGGTTGAAGAAATATAATAATAATAATAATAATGTGTTATATATAATTTTTATTTACCTAGGAATAAAAGCATTTACTTGGCATGGGGAACGTATAGTTTCATTAACAAGTGAGGACGAACCGCCCTTCTGTGCGAAATATTTCAAATGTTTGTGCAAAAAGCTTTTCCTAGAAATAATTTTGAAGAAAACTCTGTCGTTATGTGAGGCCTTGTAGTGTTTTAGAAATTTACGGATGTTCCTCCGAAACGTCGGTAAAGTTCTACACTAGCACAGGCCATCGCATCCCAAAAGGCACTATTCGTCATAATAAGCTCTGTTAGAACTGCAGATCTCGAAAATTTAATTATTTTATTGTAAGTGTACAGAAATTTGACGTGCACTCAGTCAAGCAACTGTTACAAATCCACTGATCAGAGCTGAAGCCGCCCGTTCCGTGTACGAGCCCGGGAACAGGTTTTCCTTAGATGTGTTCAATTTAAAACTCGTACATTTATTTTATAAAGTCAACATCCGTTCTGCTCACTCTGCAAATTCCTGCTTTGGGTCCTCCGCTAAGCAATAGTCATTGCTTGTGGGCGGCTTGAGGAGGAAGGGTGCGGGGATCATGTGACTGATTGGGTATCGGATGGCCAATATACTATCTTACATTGATGACGAGGCGCATCTTACCCAATCAGCTTCGACCCTCAAGTCAAGCGATACTGGCCTGCCTTTGAATTTTGGCAACGCGTGATTGCAAGAACACGTCATCCACGCAAATCTTTCGGAAGTATTGTAACAGAATAGCCTTTGGTTAACGAATAACAATGTTTATTCGTCTTCTTCCTCAAGTCCTCCGTGCTGTTATAATTAACACTAATGGCTCGCCGCTAGTCTCCCGCACCGTACCTCAGCCGCAAAATCCACTTCACCACACTTCATATATATATACGCACGCACGCACACACACACACACACACACTATCTCACATTTGTTCTCCGGTCGCTTGTACGCACACACTACTCCCGTTCTCACAAGACTGCCTTGCCCTTTTTTTCTCCAGTCTTATCTCGCTTCGGTGCACAAGCATTCTGGAGGCATGATGTCACGGGCCTTACAGGAAGCCATGCTGCCAGGAGCAACAGAGTCTTATAGTATCAAGGCAGCGGGCAGGATGTAAATGTGTGTGTGTGTGTGCTCTGGTGGAACATCAAGTGACTCGACTACAATAAAAGAGGCTGTTTTCTATACCTTCGATTTGACGTATCTTCCCTGTTGTCTCCAGACCCCCGATATTCCCTGCGTTGAAGGAGGATCACTGGAAGGCCGGGAACAGTATTATTTTGACGCCCAACATGGGGCATCGAAGCGGTTACTAGCAGAGTTAAAAGCTGGGATATCGCTTCAGGAAGCAGCGACAACAGCGGCAGCCGCGGGAAGAAAGAAGTGACGGGGACAGCTAAGGTCAGTCACTACAATCTAAAATGAACAGCCAATCGCTTCGGAGTAGATTACTGTCTTTGGCAACGGAGAATTATGGCAAGGTTGGATGGGACCTCCTGTCTAGGCAGCCGTGACAGTTAAGTGCAATAATGAATGGTGGGGAAATAAACGAAAAAGTAGGACAAGATGATGTTACTTTTGGACAGATACTGCTTAGAGATAAGGAAGAAATCGAGATGAGTGATACTGATACTGATGCATGTAGTGAAACAGAAAAATTATAAATCATAGTAATGATTTAGTAAACATGATATGGAAAACGATGCAGGAAGATAGAACGGGAAAGGAAAACCAAGAAAGATTAGAAGAGAATAAAAGCAGAACGTGAAAGAAATAGGAGGAAGATCACTAGAAGGCCGGGTACAGAGCCGTACCTTTGATGGTCAGTTATGTAGTTCTGAAGGAAAGCGTCAATATTCAGTTTACATTTATGCTTGCAGGAATATGAGACGCTAAGTAAAAAACCCATACTCTTTTCTGAGACCGACCTGTTTTTCTTTGCATAATTTTGAAGAACTTGTGTAATTCTTCTTTATCCTCGTCGAAAAAATGTGAAAACCTGATCACCTTAAAAGATAAGTACTTTCTTACGTATTTCGATAAGTCAATAATTTTCTGATCTCTAAGGTATGAATTAGGTTTATTTCCAGCCAACTCTCCTGTTATTTCATAGAACTTCGCACTGTTTTGGCCTTACAGGAAAGTGACGAACGAATCTGTCACAAAAGTAAGGCGATTTCTACTACTATAAAAAATCATCCTGGGTCTTTACATAAGCTTGACCGGAATAAAAACACCGCTAAAGAAGATTTCGTGTTGGGCTTTGGCTTTGTTGACTCAGTGCCTGACTAATGACAAAATACTGCTCATTCTTCAGTAGAAGCAATTTGTATAGTTCTCAGTATTGCATCAATCTTTATAACATCATGGTACGAGATTATCTTTCCTGCTTTATAAAGTTCTAATATTTCTTACTTTCAGACTTTATGCCTTGTGTGCTGCATCCACTTTTGTATTCTTTTCCTTCTAGTGTCTTGGTCTTATGTACTTTTTTGAAAGTTTACAAGGACAGCACTATTAAGTAGTAAATACAGTCGAAATCGGTTATAAAGAAATCGGTTTATACGACACCTTTCCTATAGAGTCAGATATACCGTGGTACCAATTAATTCGTCGCTGGTAACACCCCTCGGTTAAAAGGACACTCGTTTATAAAGGGGACAAAATATTCTGTCCCTCTTACGACGTTATAACCGAGTTCGACTGTAGTTTAAGCACGACAGTGCATGTAATTACGTTGAATATTTGCGAATATAATGGCGGTAATACACCAGAAGGCAATTGTGTTTAAGTCAATTTTGCAACCTCGAGAATTGCCCAAAGTATTTACATCTAGACTGCAGCACCTCTAATGTTTCGGCTTTATTTCTCTATACTTTTCCAATTACACAGCCTAGCATTTAGCGAAATTTTTATTTACCTCCTCCTTAGAACCTATGTTATTTAAAATTTAATCAGTGAGATGAATCGTAGTTATGGGCTGGAATTCTGAATTTTTTTTCTTTGAATTTTCTGAAGATGTCGTACTAATGTCTGCGGAATTAAATCACATAAATATTTAATGTTTTGTTGACCGTGCATCGTGATAAATCCGTACAATATGAAACATAAAGATGCACTCTTTTCTATTAATTTATTTCATTAATAAGACTCTACATGTTTCGAGCAGGCTTGCTGATCATCGTCAGAAGGATCAACTCTGTATAGACACCTATTTGAAAATGTTTTACGCTAAGAACGGTTTTGAGCATATATTTAAGTAATTTTAAGCATTTTCATTACTTTTCAGCATGATTATAACAATTGCTGTATATACAGGTTTGATCCCTCTGATGAAGAGCAGCAAGCCTGTTGGAAACATGTAGAGGCATGTTAATGAAATGAATTAATAGAATATAGTGCATCTTGTTGATTCATATTATACGGACACATAAATATTATAGCTGATATACATATTTGATATTTTATTAGTTTGGTTGTTCTGCGTTACAGATACGGTTTAAAATTATTGTTGCTCTGTGCTAGGCGTAATTTTGTTGATAAAAGAACTGTTTCCTTTTTTGCGACCGTTAACTCTCTATAAGCGGCTTTCATAATTTATACCCCTCGTAAGTTGAAACACTTTTTTGGAAAAAAAAATTCTTTTTCTTTTTCGAGGTGAAAGTCATAGACAGGAAGGAATCCGGCTGGGATTTAGGAAATCATAACAGGTTATATGGGTAATCTGACGTCCTCAAGGCTAATCAGTGGGTCAGCTTCTGTAAGTTGAAAAGCTCTAAACGAAGGGATAATGAGGTGAATTTAGGTTTTACTCCGTCTATTATCATCCCTCCCAAATCCTATGCCTGTAGTCCTGACGTGACATAGCAAAATATTTATTCGAAAATAATTCGAATTTCGAAAAAAGGAAGAGCGCTGAATATGAAAAATTGATATCATAACTTAAATGTCATGTCCACATGATTGAAGTTTATCAAAATAAATAAGCCACCAAATGCAACATTAGTACATGCGTCTACTGAATAAAATCATTAATATATTCAAGACTTATTTGAACCAACAAGTAAACATTCTCAAATTGCACATGATTTTCTCAGTTTGTGTTGCCTGATTATATGGGTGAATTGTATTACAATATTCCTCGTAATAAACCGTCTCTTAAACAGTTAAACAATTTGCATGAAATTACCAGTCATATGCTTACTAATTTTTAATTTCAACTCTGTTATATACACGTGTTTTTAAAAATCTTTTCCATTGAGGATAACGATCTATACTTTGAAACACATCGGGAATACTTTAGTGGTTTTATTAAATAGACGCTTGTACCGAAAGAGTGTTTGGTGATTTATTATTTAATAGTTAAGAGCACTCTTGGAAGACGTCCCTAATAATATTTTAAAAATTATGTTATAAAAATCTGAAGACTGAAGTCACAGAATGCTTGCTACCATTACGTGCAGAATGTTTTGCTTCCCATTTTACTATCCAAAAATATAAAGATTACAATTTACAGACTATTGCTTTTCCTGTTGTCTTGTATGGGTGTGAAACGTGGGCTCTGGCATGGACGGAGGCACGTAAACTGAGGGTGTCCGTGAAAAGGGCGTTAAGAGAGATATTTGTGACTAAGAAAGGCGAGATAACAGGGCAGTGAAGAAGACTAAAGAATGTGGAGTTTCATGAACTGTAATCCTCACCACATATTAGTCGGTTGATGAAATTAAGAAGACTGGGATGGATGGGGCATGTAGAATGTATGGTGAAAGGGTTGTGCGTGTAGGGTTTTGGTAGGGAAACCTGAAGGAAAGAGACCACTTAGAAGACTTAAGCATAGATGGTACGATAATAATAACATGGAACTTCAAGACGTGTAATAGTAGACATGGACTGGATAGCGTCAGATGCTAAAATTTCGGAAAGTGGATTGGAAATCCCTGAGAAATTTTGAAGTGGGATGTTGGAGAACGCTAGGGAAGATCAGTTGGACCGATCATGTAAGAAATGAAGAAGTATTACACAGAGTCAAGGAGAAGAGGAATATCCTACACACAATAAAAAGGTGGAAGACTAGCTGGATTAGTCACTTCTTATGTAGGAAATGCCGTCTAAAACACGTTGTTAAAGGAAAGTTAGAGGAAAACAAGAGTGACGGGAAGACGAAAAAGAAGCGTCGGCAGCTACTGAATGGCCTTAAGGAAAAGAAGAGGTTACTGGAAATTGGAAGAGGAAACATTAGATCGCACTCTGTGTATGTCACGTTGTGGAGGAAGCCATGGACCTCTCGCTAGACAGACTACAAAGTGAACGAAAGAAAGAATGAATAAATGCATGACATATAATTACACGTTCCATGAGATCTGCGCTCTTCTGGGTTCCTATGCAGCGAGTAGTGGTAATTTCTTACCAACTATCGGGACAACCTGTCGGTCCCATCCTGAGTCCCAGAGGATCGCTGATGATGGGACCGAAAGGTTGCCCCGAAACGTCGCTAAGAAATTATCACTACTACCTGCGTAAGAACCAAGAAGAGCTTAGATCTCATCTATTCGTGGCGGAAACTTGAAATCATGTATACATATTCCATGACTCAGTCACCTAATTTAAATTGCAGTGATTAAATTTCTTGGATTTTTTTGCAAATTTCCACCAAGGCTTCGTATTTTTTCAATTTTATTGTTAAAATTTGCAGTATAGTTGTCTGTGGTTGATTTCGGTTGCAGGGTAAATCACGTTAAAAGTTTGTAGCGTCGTGTCTACAAAAATGTTTTTTTCTATTTCGATTTTGGGGGAGGGCTGCAATCCGGCAACCCCCTTTTGGTGTGCGCGTGTGTTGAATTCGGATGTCATTTCTGAACCTATTTTAAGAAATAAATGATTTATTACATAGTAAATTGTTGGCGCTTCTGCGTTCGTGATATATTCACACGTGGGAGAGCTTGACGCTAGATACGACATACAGGCAGATGTAATTGGAAAGGACCTTGATCGTGAATATCCTCTCAGGGAAATTATTCAGAAAATTTAAAAAAAAACGAACAAACAAAGCGAATGGACCATAGGGAAATTTTTACAGCCTTACAACCACGTGCATATCCACATATGCAGTAAACAGTTCGTATTTCATACCAGTTTAATTTATTCATGGATTTTGAATGACGGTGAAGTTATCTCCCAGTGGCGGGCCTTATGGGTAGGTATAGAGGGTTACTTCTATCAACGAGTAAGTAACACCTTTTTAGAAGAGTGCTTCTTGAGAAACTCCACATCCTAGAAATTTCATTACGATGTTTACAGCCCTTTGCCACTGATCCCATTTTGAGCCACATGAATCATTTCTTCATCCTTCAACCTGATTCTTTAAGATCTACTCGTATTTGAAAAATTCTTTCTCATTTACTCCCATATCTTTTAAGAGTGTTTTTGTTTCAGACTTTTCCCCCAAATTCTATTTGGATAGCTCTTCCTTCTAATGCTTGCAGTATGACCCACTCGCCAACTTCTTGACGTGAGACCCCCCGCCCCAGAATATTTGATAAAAAATACAAATTATGTTTCTCCTTTTTACGCAGTTTTCTCCATTTTTATATTACGTCCTCCGTCATAGATTCGAATGCCTTTCTGAGCAACCTGTTATCGTAGATAGGAACATGTAAATTGGTAAAATATAAACACCGCACATCGGTCCACACTCTGACAATATTCTGATAATTTTGCATATGTTTTTAATGGAAATGATTAAAGTATAATAGAAAGTAATAATATTCATCAACGCCGACTGGAGAAACTCAAATTTCGCAGCTGAAATTTTGGTACTTACTTATTTTAAGCACAATGATTAGACCTACGTTATGTGTACGACCCCTGCTTTCACTTTAAACATGCCTGCGTTTAAATTAGTGACTGTATTCTTACATTTCATTTGATTGTGGCAATAAACAGCAATTATTTCCCAAAAATATTATTTAAAGAATCATCTTGATAATTGACATTGCATGCGTTTATACGAGTTAGGACTTAAATTTTTAAAGTCAAATTTTTAAAGTGATATGAATTAGAAAATTAACAATGAAATAATTGTTCATTTAAGGATTAAAGGTTGAAAACCTGTTGCAAAGTTACCCATGTTTATGACAGTAATACACATCCTCTACGCCAGTGTTCTTTCTCCTCTGTTTGCATCACATCGCCATCTCGGAAAATTAATTCTACCTAAAGTCTTCTAAGAAAACTGAACATTAAAATTCGAAAAGAATTTTGAATTGTCTGAGAGGTAAATGAATGTACGGTGAGTATATTCAGACGTAGGAGAAAGTTGCTTACTCTCAGACACGCTGTCCACGCTTAATCATCCTTATTGATTGTAAGAGGAATAAGTTCAGTGTCCTGAATCAGTACAGCAATATCGACACTTGTAAATCGAGCGCCGCGATTAAGCCATTCTTCTTTTACTTTCGAAGTCCCTGATTCAAATTTCAGTCCACGGTCTTATTAGTCCCGTGGTTTTCTTCAGTTATTGTAATGAAATGAGGAAGTATTTGCCTAATGTAGCTTACTATCGCTTCCAAATTTCAATGAACTATTCACTAACGAAAAATGTTGGTGTTATATTACTTTATTATTTTACTTTGTTGGGACATAACTGTGTCTCTGGGGAAGCGAAGCCTCTAACTTGTCCATTCTTCATCATCCGCGTCATAGGTACACGAATTAGGAGCAATGGTGCAACGACAGTTGACACGGAAAAATGAAAGTAGTCACAGAAACATTAGACCCATTTCCATTCCACCCATCCCAAAACCTACCTAGGCAGCTCTAGGGTAGAGTCTGGTACTAAAAGGTAAGAGATGCCTTACTATACTGATGTTTACTTACAGCGTCTTTAAATGAACTGTAAACGAACGAAGTGGACAGAGCCCGCAAATTTATGTGTAGTGAAAAAGTGCTCTATAGGGAGCATGTTATTGTGCTAAACGATTATACAGCCGTGAGGAAACCCTGTCTAAATTTGACTGAAATGAGAAGGAATAAGCATGGTGACACAACCGTCAGATACATCAGTGACAGAATCATATGGATGAATGGTTGTGAATAAAATGTCTGTCTGATAGATGAAGAAAAAAAATATGAAGGATTCGAAACTTTAACTTCCTTTTGTAAAGTCACGAATGACGTAAAGGTTATGGATATCAAAAGCAAAAATGTCTGTAAAATAGAATGTGAAATGGAATATGACATCTCTGATTCCTCTAGGGTGAAAAATGTGTCTTGTTTCAAGCTACAACGCTTTCATTCTTCGAAAGAGTCTTTTCGTGTGCATAAAGTAAAATATGTTTCTACTCATACAGAACAAGACAGCTAAAATTTTCTTACATTCTTCAATCTAAACTGAGCCGAGGTTCAATTACAGCGTTCTTGATGATTCTAAAGCAGATATTTTAGTTTACAATTGTATCGTTGAAATCTGTCATTCGGTACATTTTCAATCAACTTTTGCAGCATACCAAAATTAATAAACAAACCTCCCACTGGCAAAATTCTGTATGACTGAACAAGTCAGTTTGGTATTTTGTGATTGCCATAGACGAAGTGAAGTAGGTATGCTGTAGGTATCTGCTGCCTAAAGTTATCTCTTGTCTTCTCACAATGTAATAGCCCATATTTTTTTTTTCTGTTATAATTGTCATCTTCAGTTGCGTAGTTCGCTGTCTTGGGTCTTCCAAGAGGTCTCTTTCCCTCAGTTTTCCCCACCAAAACCAGGTATGCACCTCTTTTCTCCCCCATAGGGCTACTTGCTGCATGCTCCACCCATCTCATTCTTCTCGATTTAATCAACCGGATAATATTCGTTGAGGCTCGGTTAGAATTGAGATTAATGTCTGTAACTCTGAATCTTATACAACAATTAAGTATCCTTGAACGGACGAGTATCACATCACAGAGCCTATATCTAGACAGGGCAATGAAACACAGACTTGTGTTACTCTTATGGGATTCTAAACCACAATTTTCCAGTTAGAGCAGTAGAAGGTTGCACGGGCTTTAGACCCCACGGCCCCCGTGTCAGCTAATTGTATGCACTGTATGTGAGGATGGAGGGGGAAACACTTCTGTCTTTCCATTAACGACAGTTTGAAAGATAACGATTTGAATCCACACCATTTGCAGCCCCTTGTACGTACTTACATGACTTATATGTAGGTGTCGTTACGGACGGAACCACAAAGAGGATGAGTTTGAGACTCTTACTGCCCGAATTCAATTATACTTGATGCTACAGCAATGTTGATAGCATACTTTACGCCTCTAATTGAGGACCATTCAAATTAGTTTCCTGTCATTATGGAAGCCATCTCGCTGTGTTTATTACTACATACGACTTTTTACTAGAACACAAGAGGACATAAATCTCTTAAAAACCATTATACTGTATATACATTTTAAAATTATTTACATCTTACACTTTTACATTGTATATTTTATGTTTTAACATTATAAAAGTAGAGACAGCAAAAAGAGTGGCCCCTTTAATTTTTATTGCATTTTTCTTTGTAAGGTTTCTGTGCTGACGTGCATGAAGGTGGCCTAAACACAGGCCGAAACATGAAGCATACATGTCAAAATAACAAACTGAATTAAATAAACCTGTGTTATCTTAGAATGAGTAAGTGTGGTTTGATTAGCTTCCAAACTTATTGAAATGTTACATTATTACAACACCTAGCTACCTAAGAACAGCAGAGTGGGGTGCTCTTTGATAGACAGTCGTGAAATTAAGTAACTGTAGCGACACTGTCATGTATTTTCCCTTTTAAAATATTAATGTTAATTTTAATATTACATATATGTATCATTGATAATGTTAGTAATAGGCTTGCGTAGGAAATGAAAGAGAATGCATTTTAGGTTACCTAATATGAAATACGTGTATGAAATATTTCTTGTTTTAATTACATTGTTAGTCGCGTTGTGACGTTTCCACAACAGTTTAGCAAAATGTTCCATTCTTCCATTCTTCTGGGATCTGAACCCGCTTTCATTTTGGTAATCGGCTCCCGACTTTTCCGAGACAACATAGTGGTCTCGGTAGTATTTGAAGCTGTGGATTCGCCCTTAAAGAATTCAATCAGGAACATACAATCTGCGAAGTGTAAGGTGAAACAAATCTTCTTTAACCTCGTTTTTTTTGGCCTGACTTTGACACAGGCACCTACATTCTTACAAGACAAACAACCAGGTTAATAAAATGTGAAGACGCACTGTGGTATTCCGACTTACAACACTGTTTTGCATGTGGCAAGTAGGTATGGATGTTCTGTAAAACATTTCTGCCTCAGTCTTTCTTTGTACCTTGAAAACATCGACGGCAATTTCCTTAGAAACCTCCGTACCCGCTTACAAGGTTATAAAACGCTGCTGTAAGTAAGAAAGCTACATTATGATTATGTCACATGTTCGTATTGAGTTGCTTTTACGATTTGAGACTATGCGTGGAGAGGTAGAATTCACGGAGGATTTTAGAACGGACCTGCTTCACCCACAGCGAAATTAACACTCAATTAAAACTTGAACTTCAAGTCCACGTAGAATGCCTAAGATCATCCTCGGTTCGATAAGAGAACCATGGATTTTACATCCTTAACCCTCTCCTGTACATCCTTTTACCGTGCAGCTTACATTTCCTAATCTTATCAGTACAAAGCTCTTGCCTGTCTAGTTTTCATTATTATAAGTAAGCTTGAAAAAGGGGCTCTACTTATATATTTGCACTACACGTTTAAGCACACTGTGAACAAATTAAGGTTAAAAATGTGTTTAAATGATTATGATCAAGAGCCAAAACTAGACAGGCAATGTACGTGTGACGTAAAATTGTGGCGCCTTCATTTAACATTTATATTTCCTCGGTTATCTTAACATCCTGATTACATTTCACTCCAAGAAAGGGTTTTGTGGTGACTGAATGTCGCTAGCAACAATTAAATAGGTCTTTTACTAAAGTGCTCTCTATTTCATCCGATTTTAACAAAATTTTTTTTTCTGGACAGATTTTTTATTTTCACGAATTACCCTCCATTTGGAGCGATGTTCATCCATGGAGACGGACGGACGAACATGTATACAGACAGACAGACAGATGAATGGATGGGCGGACAGATATGACAAAGATAATAGGCGCTTTTCGCGTCTCTGCGAACGCGCCTAAAATTGTTTTAAATTAAAAGAAAAAATCTGATTTTTCACACATGAGATTCTGTGAATTTGGCTGCTCAGCGGATATTCACAATTCTGTGTACCAGCGTTCAAACAACTAATTTCGAATCCTCAAACTCTTAGCTCCATTCTTATTCGGATGGGAGATAATGATTCGGAGAAGGGTGAAAACGAGATGTTAGGAAGCAAGAAGATTATTTTCTCAAGTTGTAATTTCAGAGCCGAATTATGAGTTCCGACTGCCTGGTTGCTGAGGCCGTGTGGATGAAATTGTAACAGAAGATGAGAAAACTGCGGCATTATCTGGTGTTGGGTAACGAGGCAGGAACATGGGTTTTGACCTCTTAAGCGAACCAGCCATTCGCTTCCCTTGTAAATTAAATTTTAGAGAAATTTGTGTCAAATTGTATCCAAGTACGTTTAATGCATGACAGATTGGATTCTAACGTTGGTACGGTTTATATTTACGCCCTTTTAGGGATGTAATTCCAGGGGCTTGAGAAGAAAAATTCCAGCGTTTCGAAACAATATTGTGCCTTCCACTATCCTATCCTAAAAAACATATGCAGACACGCCTTCAGTTCTGTTTAATAGTCAGAGGATGTCTCGTTAATAATACAAAGCCATGACGCGTGTTCAAGTTAGATGAACGCAATAATTTCAGCCCTGAAATGGACGAATGACAGTTGTCACGTCAGAGACGAAAACTGAATATGACACAGCGAAGCTCTAAGTACTTTATCATGTATTGATATCTATACTGAGGATGTGTCGAGGCTTTTCAGATGGTAAGGCTAAATTACAACCAAAAATCTGTATTTTTCTACACTGCGTGTCAGAGTAACACGTTCTTTTTTAAACGTATTTAAAATATTCTTACGATATTTTCATCGCACTAAACATTCTTCTTTATGTGAAAATTTGATGGACATGTTTTTACTCAGATGTACACAAACGCTGCAGACACTTGTGTACTGAGCATTTGCCTGTGACGTTTTGTGATTTTGCACGCGATATCGTTCGTTATTTATTTTTAATAATATTTCTGGTCATTGAAATAGATGTTCTCATGATGGTGAATGTTAAGATTCCGGCTTCATGGTACGTTGACATTTGTCATTGTTTCAAAGGATTACACTACTAGCGGGATTTTATGGGTTCCTAACTTAAAAGTGCACAGTAGGAAACTTCGATGCAGTGAAAATCTCAAATCTCTTAATTCGTAATATTCAAGTTATCCATTGGCAAGATAATTGGTATGCGTGATGATGGTGTTTTAACCGAGGACCATGCTAATCTTAATGATGAGACTGCAAGGCATTCCAATACCTGAATTTTTCTGCACTGTTTCTAACAAAATAAATCTACGAGTATTTCATTCAGATTATTCTAATCTCATTGTGCCATGACTTTAAAACAGTTGATGGAGCAGTGCAGATGCTGTGTGAATTCGTTGAACTACAAACAGACGGGTATAAAACGTCAGGCACACAAGTTAAAATTTGACGCGAAGATCGCGGATTTTAACTGGTACTTACATAAACTTTGCAAGACAGTGGATATCAGAAGACAGAACGAGATGGATATCATATCTCAGTTTATCCTTAACCTCCTGAAAATGGAAGAGGCGCTTTGAACTTTCATACAGAACTTCAGCAACGTCACAAACTTGGTGTATGGAAATGGGAAGGAGAAGGTTTGCTTGCTTGCTGGATTTGTTGAGTTGAAAGTTGCGCAATAACTTCGTCGTCCTCCTCGCTAGTCGTACGAGGCCGCTGATAGCT
>Ga0123357_10003330_pt1 | contig 18374 bp, 7 predicted proteins | sample TergutEmb28metaG_FD_89873 | JGI IMG/M metagenome (GOLD analysis project Ga0123357, IMG submission 89873) | Embiratermes neotenicus P4 segment gut microbial communities from Petit-Saut dam, French Guiana - Emb289 P4 | ecosystem: Host-associated > Arthropoda: Insects > Digestive system > Gut ... | reverse complement strand
TTTGTTTTACAATAAGTTTATTTCATGCCACTACATGTTTCGAGCACATGTGCTCATCATCAGGAGGTCAAAATTGCATTACACAGCCTCTGGTATCATCACAGCTGTAGGTGGCCGTCCCGTGCACAGGTTGAGAGAAGAGTCCTCTCTCAGCCTGTGCACGGGACGGCCACCTACAGGTGTGATGAAACCAGATGCTCTATAATACAATTTTGACCTCCTGATGATGAGCACATGTGCTCATCATCAGGAGGTCAAAATTGCATTACACAGCCTCTGGTATCATCACACCTATAGGTGGCCGTCTCGTGCACAGGTTGAGAGAGGACGTGAGTAAGCGCTGTTAGAAACCTCACTTCAGCAGTGTTACAACAAATATGTCACCTTGCGTGACTATTAGTGAACTCTTCAAAGAGTTACATCTGAGTATTTTCAAACTTTACATTTTACGTAAACGTATATTTTGAAGCCAGTAATATGAATTTAAAGTAAATCACTTCGTCTCTTGTATATGAAATACGCTAAAATGACTGATGTGTTAAGGTCTTCCTTCTTGATGTTTTGATGACAAACTGGCAACTCTGTGTTGATAATGTAAATAATTTCTTTAAAGCAGTAATATCAACTTAAGGTGAATTATTTCTTCGCTTTCTAAAACATTTGCTAAAATGCTTGGTGTGTAAACACTTTAGATCTTGTCATGCTAACAAACGCAATGAACGGTATTTTTTTTTGTACCTGATTTATTGTACAATGAAGCGATATGGCACCACAGTCCATTACTTTAAGCTAATATAATGGAATGTGGCAACAACGCAGCACATATTATAGGAAAACAACTTAACACAGTGGTTTAATACAGACTGCGATCAGGTACAAGAGAGAACCTCCATTCCCAGAACTCATCAACACGACAAGAGTGAAGACAGTTTGCACATAAATTGTTTTATTTAATTTTTAACAAGTGACAAAGTGATCCATCATTTGTTGCAGTTGCTGGCTGTAAAACACTTATTAGACGTAAAGATTTAAAATTACAGTAAGCCTCTACATAAATATTTAAAGTTACAGTATATGTCTACATAATCACAGACTTGTTAACTTGTAGGGATAGGATAACAATTTTCAGTTTAGAACATGGGAAGCAAGTTTTGTTAAAGTCTTAATGTTAGGTATGCGGTAAGGACGCACAAAGATTTCCCTGGATGCGGATAAACTACATTCCAAAACATCATTCCTAAATAGTTTGTTTGAAACTCTGAACTCTATTTCCCTGTTATAAACGGCAGTTAGTTTTCCACGTCAGCCACAGCAGGCAAGTTAACCCACAAATAAGCAGAAGTACAAAACATTTGGGACGAATAACAGTACAAAGTAATACTACTGTGATGCCAGCAACAAAACAAAGCAGAAAATCATAATGTACAACAAATACGAATAGGTTCACTTGAATGCTGGCGCTCTTTTTCCTATTAAAAGTGGCGTTGTAGAGAGAAAAGTTTTTAATTAGAAAAGAATGAGATGGCTGACGAAGTGCAGACGTTAAGCCTTACGGCTGCAGTGCCCCTTAAGAATGATGACTGGCTGGTACGTACGAATTGACGTACGAAGAGACAAAACATTGAATTTCTGAGGCAAGTAATCAGCATAGGACTTAGAAAAATGGCTTCGTGTTCGAAAAACATTCCCTTCGGTCTTTCAAAACCTCATTCAAATTAACAATTTTATTCTACTTTCTCAGAACCATTGCATAATTTAACACTAATTCAACACCGGTTCATGTTTGTATAATAACAGCAGTAACAACAGTAATATTTAGTTCTTGTTACAATATCTTCCGTTCAATGACATCCAAACCTCCATCTGCAATGCCAAGTAATATTTCCTCTGAGAATGCAGAAGGGATTTGGACACAATCAACCTGAATCTTTCGCGATCTGGGACAGGCAGACAAAGGCTTGATGTGTAAAAAGCTTTACACGGACGCACTGTCACTTTAAATCAAACATTATACTAAGAGTTTGCGTGTTCGTATTGGAACCAATGTGGATGTTATACTAAGACCAACAGCATCTGCGTAAATCTAGGTTGGATTCAACTGCGGTGTTCTGAGATGGATGTAATACTCTAATTCCGACTATCATTTCTCAGACCTACTAATGATAAAATATTTCGAATTTTGTGCTGGACGCTCCAGCGACAGTGTCACTTACTGCAAGGTGGCACAAAAGTTACTGGACACTCGATGTTTAATAACAGAAAATTTCATCCAATTATACAAAAATACGGCTTCGGTAGTCTAGAGGTAGCGTGCTGGCCTTTAGTGCCCAAGTTTGCGGGTTCAATCCCGGCCGAAGCCGTCGGATTTTTAGGGCGAAAAAATCCTCAGCACGCCTTCTTTCGGAGGGGAAGTAAAGCCGTCGGTCCCATGTCGTAGATTTGGGGCATGAAAAAGATCCCTAAATTTAGTGGAAGTCGGAATTTAGGCAAAATTACTACCGGACATCTTTCTCGCCCACAGTTCCACCTTACGCTGCTAGAATCTCCCGCGTCGTTGCGGACGGAGGCACCTGGCGGCTGAAGTGGGAACGTCTAAAGGCGGGGGAAAGCAATGGCAAACTAACCCCAAGAACTTTCCCAGGATGCAGTGTGCCAGAACCATACCGGTCACATGACTGGGCTCTGGTTCATGCCAAGCCCGACCTTCAAGGCTGAATACGAATGAATGAATACGAAAAGAAGACAGTACTCGTAAGCTTTCCGGAAAGACTCAATGTATTAATGTACAAGGAATGTTTTAAATATTTCATAAAGTCAGCAAATAGTAAGTACCGTTACGTCTAGCGTATAAGTGAATTTTGATCCATCATTTACTTCAATATGTCACTCACTGGGCGATCTTAATGCAGGCACCACTACTATGACCTTAAAAACTTCCCTGTAACAATCTGAGCCAGGCGATCTTGTTTCCGTGAGGTAAAACAGTTCGTAACTGTCTAAGTGTGCCCGACTACCGTCGGGCACACTTAGCAACATACCCATACACAACAAGACATGCTGCCACAGAACCAGGATTATATAATGAAAGCAATCAATAACTAGTTTTTAAAAGTGACATTAGCAAGGAAAGTGTAGCTCCCTGAGGATGACCCTTGGATCGAAACATGTCGGAGCAATTTTAGTGTTTTAATGTAAAAAGTGTTATGTATGTGCATCAGTTCGTATACTATTAAATACAGTAAAGACAAATGTTAAGAATTTTAAGGTAATAATATAATTCATTTATGTGCATTTTTTCTTCATTATTTTTTTCATTCCCTTATTTACATGTTTAGTGAAAAGCCCCTTGTTGTTCACTATACGTGAGACACAAAAAAGTTAAATTATAACTTTTATGGTTCTAAATATCAGTTGGAAAGGACTAAAATTCTTATCTGATATTAGCAAGCATTCAGATGTACATTTCGTCTATCTGTTTAATCTTCACGAACGGTCAATTGCATGAAACAATGTATTTCAAAACGCGTGTTATTGTAGGAACCACTATATGAATTTCGGAGAAATTTGTTATTGTGTCTACAGCAAACCTATTGAGCATATTTAATTTTAATTCAAATTGGAGCCAATAAGCTGTATCTTACAAGGAAGCAAACCAAGAAACTGTATCTGACAAGAAGATAATCTCAGAAATTGCACATTTTTTTCAGGAACCACAAATCATTAAACAAAATTGATAATCATATTTTACACAACATATAGATTTCTGCTGCATCTATAATTTTTTGTTTGAAAAGCTTTAAACTGTGATGATTGCTTCATGAATTAAACCTGCTGTGATGTCTGTCTGTCTGTTACATAATATTAGGCCATTCCTGTAAAGTGATTAACTTCACAACAACAGATTTGTTAGTTGCGTTGTTAAACAAACACATGTACAGTTTATTTACGTAAAATCTTAAGAATTCTTGGCCCTTGCAGAACATGACTAGTATATGATAGCGTACGTATTCCGCTCGTTTGTACTGCAGATGCAAGGCGTCTGTGAATGTGTGTGGTGTTAGACAGGGCATGTATTCCGCTTGTTTGTATTGGTGATGCAAGGTGTCTGTCAATATGCAAAGTTCCTCTTTAAAATGTATATTTTAACAGTTTATTCGAAAGGATATTCCTGTGAAGGAACAAGAAACTTCCGGTTTAATTTCCGGTCGATCTTTCCGAGGTGCACAAGGTTATTTGTCTACACGTTCTCCGGCGCCTACCGTAACTGAGTTATGTGACTTTTACTTACGGGAGAATCCCGGCACCATCAATTTAATGATGCAACAATATCTGCTCTTATTTCCTGCATCGTCTATTGTGCTCTCGCTGACGTAAAATATCAATAGATATTGTTCGACCTAACTGAGGAACCAAGGGTAACTGCTAACATAAACGAAGGTGGTCTTTACCATACAGTCTACAGCCAAAGGTTTCAGTCTAACTGGGTATGGAATCGAGAAGGAGTTGTTTCTATGTTTGGAAAATGAAAATCGCACTGTCCTATTTACAAACTATATTACATTAAATACAGTAATCCCTTCTCAAAACGATCAGGGCCAAAAACAGTTACCGATAACCAAAAACACACCTACTGCAGGTTACAGTATCTTTGGTACGTCATTTCCAGATATTACTACACTACGACTGTGGGCCGGGTAAAGGTAAAGGTAAAGCAGTCCCGTTACAGGTCCGGAGGTGCCCAGAGTGTTCCAGGAAATTAAGGTTCCCAGATTTCATGACAACGGCACAGGATGGTGGTAAGGTTGTCAGCCTTACGCACCTGTGGGCCGGGTAGCTCAGTCGTTATCGCGACTGACTACGGGCTGGACGGTACGGGATTGAATCCCGGTGGGGACGAGATTTTCTACCCGTCCAGACCGGCCCTGGGGCCCACCCAGCCTCCTGTAAAATGGGTACCGAGTCTTTTCCGGGGGTAAAGTGCGGCCGGGACATGCTGCTAGCCACTCACCCCCTTCTAATACCGAGGTCATGGAAGACTAGATCTATACCTCTGCCCAAACTCTAGGCCACACCGGGTCTGTAACGAGATCACATTATCTTTTTTACTGTACTATGACTAGTGACACACCATCCCTTGGCCCTCCGAGCGTAACAATGTGTCTCCTCACATTGTAATCCTATGGGCATGCATCAATTTTTGTGCTCTTCAGTTTTTAATTACCGAAATGCATGAAATCACTGCGGCCCAGTTTAGACTGGTACATCGGTGAATGTGTTCTGTATACACTAACAGTTGTTTCCATGTCTTAGAACACTGCTAACATAAGCTTTTCACAACTTGTCGGCCTGGTTACGGTAAGTTATAATCCGGCAGGGCTGACACAACCACATTGTCTGTAAAGGTTAATTTCATCTGAAATACGTTATGGCGATTGTTCAAGTGCAGCCCGTTTAACATGACGTCGCATGTTGGACGACCTGTCAATGACACATTAGAAAGCATGTGGAAGAAAGCTGTAATGAATGTTTTTGAGTTAAAATCTCTGTGTTTGGTTGCAGAAACGGAGAAAACTGCGTAAACGCCTGTCAAAACTTACGGTATAAGCGTCAAGATTTGAACTCGGAAGTGTCCAGACAGGAAGGGGTACTTTATGCACTTGACCACGACGCATCGGATTTACGAAAAGAGCGCACCAAATGGAAATTTTGTGTCTCTGATCGTCCGTAAGCCTTTTCAAAATTGATTTAGAATTTGAATAAAAAAAAGTGAAACTGAATATTTTGGAGCCAATTCCAATACACTAATTTTCGAGATCCGGATTCCGGACGTTAGGGAGGAATACATATAAGAGTAACTTGAAGTACTGGTCCAAGATTTTTCCAATCACTTGAAGTAAAGTACTTACAAAACCAGCTTAGGTGAATTTCTACAGTAAACCAACTAGATGCACCAATGTATCATTTATTTTATTTTGGAATGGCACTGTACATGTTTCGGACGGTCTTTCCGTCCATCATCAGGAGTTCAAGACTGTAAATACAGCAACAGGCATTTATCAAACAGATTCTGCTGTCTGTTTGCTACTGCTAGCAAGCAGACAGCAGTATCTGTTTGACAAATGCCTTTTGCTGTATGTACAGTCTGGAACTCCTGACGATGGACGGAAAGACCGTCCGAAACATGTACAGTGTCATTCCAAAATAAAATAAATTTGATACATTGGTACAACTATTTGGTTTCACTAATATTTCGGAAGGTCGCTGTTTCGATCCCAGTTGGTGTCATTGGAATTTTTCATTGACATAAAATCCTTCCAATCGCACTATGGCCCTTGGGTCGACTCGGTCTCTAACAGAAATGAGTACCAGGAGTATTCCCATCGTATAAAGGCGGCTGGTGCGTAAGGATGACAACCCTAGAACCATCTTGTGCCGTTGTCATGAAATCTGGGAACCTTAACTTCCCGGAATCCTCTGGGCCACTCAAGGCCTGTAACGAGACTGTTAAAAATAAAAATATAGAAATAATATTAAGATGCACGGCCCTATGAACGTCACGCTTAAGTGAACTACGTTCTAACGATGATTTCTCAAACTACAGTACGCGTGCCAGTACTGGCAGGAGGCCAGAATAAAAAGCTGAAATATAAAAAAGGATAAAACCCTAAACAAATCAAAATAAGTCACTTATACGTAAGTGTTAACACACGGCATTGCTTACCTCACGTAAATCAACTCCGCTGTCAGCCAGTCTTTACGATTTCAGGTTTTTTTTTAAAATAAAAAAAAAACAGAATATTGGTGGCACATTGTTAACATTTTATTTAGTGGTACGCCAGCGAAAATTTTCAGAACCCCTGCTCTAGACTTGTAAATTCTATGTACCTTTTGTAAAGAAAAAACAGCTTGTCACTGATGATAATCTCACGATACTTTAACCTGTACAGCCTCTTCAATTGTGAAATATCGCTAAATATCAGTCACAAGAGTGCTGTTAATGAAGAAGTAACTACAGTAGTCACTAGTAAGCTGTAGCCGAATATTTTTGATATAGTTGTTTATTAGGACTGCTGGCGTCATTTACGGACGGTTCATGGCCGTGCGTTGTAGGTTCATCTGTCAACGTACATTCATAAGCGTTGGTGATAGGTAGGAGGGGAGAGATTTAAACGCCGAAAGGGTTAGGAGCTGACAACGGACGCTAGCAGTCCAGTAAGGAAGTCAGTCGCGTAAGAGTGTGGTGTAAGTGGGAGTACAGAGAAGTTACTGTGTCAGTTTCCTAGAAATGATCTAGTTGTTTTACTGGATATAGCGCTCCATTATATTATATCAACAATAAATTGAGTAAATAAAACAACAAGTAAAAATAAATAATTAAAAATATATGTTTCGGTGAACAACAACCGTTCCCCGAAAGAGGATCACCTACCAGACTGAGCCAGTCGGGACAACAAAGTTACGAAGGGTGATCATGTAGAAAGCATAACGAAAGGCATTACAACTTAGTTTGATACCGTGGACCTCAAGGTAAAGAATTCTTCATATTTTCATTTGAAATTACGAACACAGCTATTAACCCTTTCAACGCCGAATTAAATCCCATCTGCCATCTGCTGGCATTATTAAGAGCTCGCCATATTCTCCACGTTAGCATGATAAGAGTTAAAGAAACTGGGCAGGGAGTGTAAAGTGGATACACCTGCTGGAAGATAAGTCGCAGTAGCACACCACAGAACGCTATCCATTTCTTGAATCCAAATATTTCGAAGAATTTCTTGAGCAGGTTAGCTCGACTGTTCACTGTTGTCTTAACGATAACTTGGCCGATGCACGTTAACCCTTTAAATGCTGAATTAAATCCCATCTGCCATCTGCTGGCATTATTAGAATCTCACCATATTCTCCACGTTAGCGGGTTAAGGGTTAACCTCTTCTGTAACAGTGTCAAGCCTTCAAACAACTACGAACTGCATGTGACAGAAGGTTCTATGGATGCACTTCGCACGAACTAGACATACTGTTTGATAATGACAATTAATCACAGCTCCACAACAAGCCCGGATGCCTTGTATTATTGACTGCTCTTGTCATGGCCTACTTTAATTGCGCGCAAGAGGCATAACTCTACGTGCAGCATACAACAGTCTTGTTGACACGGCGCGTATACGCCATTCGTTATTCCATTAACAGGAGTTGGGAGACTTACCGAACTGTAAACATTAACACTGAGCCACTCAGCTTGTATGAAAGATCATACTGAACTGCCTAATCGCAAAACAAAATCCTCTTTTAACCTTTTATAGACCAACGTGAAGCTAAGTTACAGATGAACATCGAGTTCATAAGTGCAGTTAACATTTCTCGTCTCGGTTACAAAAATCAAACCTATAATTCTGTATAGGAAAATTAACACTGTTTTTTCCTCGAGTCATAGAAAACACGTAACCAAAAATGTGTTGGTATGACCCAGAATTTTTTTAGAGTTAAAACTGATTACACGTAAAGTAACCACTATGATTTAAAGGGTTTCGGTTAATGCGTTGACAGTAGAGAGCAGAACAATTTTTATTCTGTATGTAAACAGTACCCTATAATGTGTGATAACAAAGCTCCATACCTTCCAGAACTTGGCATTAGACAGCAGCTTTTCGATTTAAAAGAATATTGAATTATTTGTATTTATGGTATATCAGCAAAATGTCTGGCCTCTATTTCGCATTTTTCTAAAATAACTAACTTTGAGGCGTATGCCCTTTGTGAGCAGTTAAAAATCGCCCATCCAGTTTAGAAAAACGCCGCCTTGCATGGAACCCAGCAGTTAATTACTATGTTAATTATATCTAATTAGACAAAACAACAGCTTTTTTTAGGATTCTGTCACAGACACCAGTACCACGTTATCCTAAAATTATCTTCAATAGAGAATATTTACCTGTCAAGGACAGAATAAATAAGTGGTTATGAAACAACAGTTGATATTGCATCCTTGACTGCAGCCGAAGAAACCTAGGGACAGTGGACGAATGTGAAGCGAAACTGTGATTTAAATTTTTGTTCGAATCAACAGAAGAACTAACAGTGCAATGTATAATTGGAGCCTGGCCGCATTCAGTTAAATCCTTATTTAAGGTGCATCAATTTATCAATGAATGTGTAAAAGATAAAGCAGTCCTGTTACAGGCCCGGAGGCTCCCAGAGTGTTCCAGGAAGTTAAGGATCCCAGATTTAGTGACAACGGCACAGGATGGTGGTAGGTTGTCAGCCTTAAGCACCGGCCGTTTTTACCCCCAGGAAATATTCCGGGTACTCATTTCTGTTATAGGCTGAGTCAACCCCAGGGCCATAGTGCTATCGGAAAGATTTTGTGTCAATGAAAAATCCACTGATACCAACTGGAATCGAACCAGCGACCTTCCGATTTGTAGCACAGTACCTTAACCACTGTGCTACCGTGGTCCCCCTCAGTGAAGTTGTACCCTATAGAATCACTGCTAGAAGTGAAAACTGTTAACCTTCGGGGCTTGGATATATCTGGAGGACATGTCAAGAGGAAAACGCCGAGTCCACCTTGTAAGGTTCCACCCATTTGTTCAGTTCTTCTAATCATCAATAACACCGCAGGCTGCACTGAACATTGTGAAACGTGGTGCCTAGATGGGAGAAGGAAAGGTCAAAACAGAAGCTATTAGGGATATTTACAAAGTATATCAAGGTTTATTTTACCTCCGAGGGCCAAATATCTCAACCACCGAATGTTGTACCTGGCCAAATTATGACTGGAAAAATGCATTCCTGTCGTTCAGTGCATATTATTAAAGATAGGTCTTGCAAAGAAGGTTGTTTTTATCAAATATACGCTGTAATTTTCAGGGCGCTTCATTATAGTTACAATACACTTTTCTAAAACATGGGTGCCTCGATTTCCATAGCTGCAAATTTACGTATGTACTATGATTAGCATGTGGGCCGGGTAGCTCAATCGGTATAGCGACTGACCATGGGCTGGACAGTCTGGGATCGAATCCCGGTGGTGACGTGATTTTCCGCCCGTCCAGACCGGCCCAAGGGCTCACCCAGCCTCCTGTAAAATGGGTACCGAGTCTTTCCCGGGGGTAAAGTGCGGCCGCGGTGTGCTGCTGACCACTCACCCCCTTCTAGTGCCGCGGTCATGGAAGAGCAGAGCAATGCCTCTACCCACCCTCTGGGCCACACCGGCCTGTAACCGGAAAACTTCACTTAACTATGATTAGCTTGCACCACTATTTGTGTCTGTGCTACTGAGGTCCCGTCTTTCGGGGTTTTTCTTGAACAGACATAGAAACAAGAATTGCACAGTACCACAGTTGTATAAGCTGGAGTTAAGAGATTTTTATCGTCTCCAGATCATCCAGACTGACACTGAAGTGCAGCCAGCCTTCTATTCAACGGAAACCGGCGACGCTTTCTCGTGGGGTTAATCGGTGCTAGTGTACAACTGACCATTCACATCCATCTAGCGTCGAGGTTAAGAATGAGTCGAGGTATATTTCATTTTCTCCCCTAAGCCAGCCTGGCCTGCACTGATAAACTATACCGTGCAGCTCTACAAGGGTGTCTGGGATTACGAAATAATGCTGGGAAGGCAAGCAGCTAGTTTGAATAAAATTCTGTAACATTGCAAACTTAAAGCAGGCTAGGTTTCGGGCGTCCATCTCGCCTATCATCAGGGGTACATAAAATTGTAGTTGCAGCCTCTGGTACAGATCATACTGGTGTGGGACCGACGGTCTACCAGTTCTTATTTGGTCACGTTTGAAGAAGCTTGCTTCCCAGATAGTATGATCCGTACCAGAGGCTGCAACTATGTACTCCTGATGATGGGCGCGATGGACACCCGAAACATGTAGAGTAATTTATCAGTAAATAAATATCTGCTTACTGTTGCATCTCGTTGGATTTCTTCTACCTAGAATTACGAAACACGGAACCACGAATATAAAATTTAAAGCAGATTGTTTTATTTAAAGCGAAGTTTTGGACATTTACTCTAATATATATGGTGCGGAGAGACCTGCACTTACGGAACAGTAAAATTAGCTACAAATTATATTTAAATTGAAACATCAATATGTATACTGCGTTAGTTTAGTACATGAACAGCTTCTGCTAGCTCCCATGAAAACAAGCTTTGAAAGCAAAGTTAATTACATTCGAAATCTGGAGCACTGGAAGATCATACCATGGTTGCATTATATTTGTGTGTTTGCGATGCAGATGAAGTTCGATGCAGTAATTACATTTTCCACCAGTAGAAAAAGGGGGAGTGATAACACTGCCGCAGCGATGTCGGTCAAGTCCACTCTTATGCTAGGGTAAGCGACAAAATAAAAATTCTAATGACACTACTTTGTCATGCGTCACGTGACCTCAACGGTATCATGAGCTATTCAACACGGGAACGCATGGCTGACATGTGTAACAGGCTTCTTAGTAAGATACAGTATACAACAAGCGTAAGTGTTTGATCTGATTGTAGTTTACACGCATGTGTAGAACGAAAGAAATATGAGTTCTTTTTTGATTCAAAGAAATAAGGACCTGACTTTACAAAAGGGGAATTCGCGCGTTTTATTCCATTTGTCTCTTTCTTTGTAGCCCCTCTAAAGACTTGGTATTCCACCGGTATATTTTATACGACAAAGAAATGTGTCTCAAAATATATATTTATATACACTTATATATATTTATACTTACGTATACACACATGCAAGACAAAGATATGTATGACGCTCATAAATGGGTAGAATATTAGGACATACGTCTATAATCAATGACAGTTTCTAAGCTTCAGAAGTCAACATATAATCCGAGGAACGTTGAATTAGGAGAGATGCGGACATTTTGCAGATCTGTTTGACCAGACTAATCTAATAAGCCACAAAAAATCTTAGTCGCAGTAGCCATTAGTTGGATCGAGGGTCGACGCCAGAACGCCTGGACTACGAAGTTGGAGTGCAAACAGCAACACTGCGACGTTCAGTGGAAATTACGTTAACACAAGCCAAGTTTGTTCCGTCAGACTTAAGAGGCTGTTTGCTGACAATACATCCTCTCTGCATACATGGCGAGTGCTTCAAGTGGCCCGAGAGAAATTCAGCACACGTACTCTTTGTGTGATGGTAGCGTGTCCTGGAAACTACTGCCTGGAGAGACCGCGTGTGTGGCGTCTACTTTTAACAAGTTAATAACATGTCCTCCTACACACACGCGCGCGCGCGCACACACACACACACACTGCGACAAGTTAATAACCACCGGCCTGTACTCAGGTTGTGTAAATAAACTATGAACAGCGGTAACTATACGTGTTTGCCCGAAGACTGAGGACCGCAAGCCCAACCCTACCCCTAGGAGTGGTGATGGTATAGTGCATGTTGTTCTTGGTCAAGGAGTTTTAACTCATTGTTAACTTTTAACCACGTAGGCCTATAAGAGAGTAAAGCATGGAATGGTAATTTATATTTGCTTTGAAATCTTTATTCTTATTTGAGTGTCACTGCTAGCTCATAGTGATGGTGTTAAAATGTGTTAGTGTGCGTCAAGGCATTTTAAGTCAAATTCCTTCACTACGAACACTGCAGGAAAGCAGCAATAAATGAAGCGATATTTATGTTCGACAACACTCTTTGCTCATTTTACGGCGCACATGTTTGTAATTCTGACATTAAACCTTTCTCATATTAAATCTACTATTGGTTAAGAAATTTAACTTACATTTATTCGTCTTCACCGGATTTCGTTTAAACGCGAATTTAACTACTCCCATGGCAAGAGAGCTTGAGAATCTAATCGTCACTCAGCTAGTCAATAACATTCCCTCGTTTCGTGGTTACAGAAGGATAATTACCATGTTTACAAGATCAAACCACTGGTCCCTATTCTGTGCCACTTCAATGCTGTCCGTCTGAATTGCGACTGGCAAGATAACAAAGAGCTGGCACTTCCAACTGGCCCTAACGTAAAAGAGAAAACTCTCATACCAGTAACAAAGAATACTTGAATTGAGGTTGCAAGTTTTTGGTTGGGTACACTGAAGTTTCTGAAGCAGCTCTAAAATGTCTGAAGCCAATTACCTCTACAAAGTTCCGCGAAGGTCTTTCGCTCTTTAAACCAAGACAAATGAACATATGAAAATTAATGAAGTGCAGAATGTGAAATTTTGAAATTTGGTGTAACTGCTTCAGGTGTAGACACTCTTCGAAAATACAAGCAAGGCCATCCAAGTCACTGAAATTCCTACACGTTAATTAATAAGTGTAATATGTTCGATATCAATCCTAGTGGCCATGCGGTCTAAATCGTGGGTTTGCAGCCGCTCGCCTGTTGGGATTTCGAGTCCGAATCCAGTTGGGTGTATTGATGCCCGTCTCTTGTGTTTAGTGTTGTCAAGTAGAGGTCTCTCCGACGAGTCGATCACCTGTCCAGAGGAGTCCTAAAGGGTGTGATGTGTCTGAGTATGGTCGAGGAACCTCACAGAGGAGTCATACCGAGTGTGGTGTGTCTGAGTGTGATCGAGGAACTTCACAGAGGAGTCATACCGAGTGTGGTGTGCCTGAGTATGATCGAGGAAACTCACAAAGGAATCATACCGAGTGTGGTGTGTCTACGCGTTACTACGGTTACCTCATGCTTTCACGATCAACAGAAATAACTCGGAGGTAACGAAAGTGAAATTCTATTATCAGGTTTCCTTCCCAAATTTGGATTTCGTCTTTCACTTCATATCCTACAAAACACCGTTCTTAGATGTTTCTCGCAGGTTCACTCATGCTCATCGTGTATTCTGGAATATCTAAATCAAAATGTAAAAAGGTAAATCAGTCCCATTGCAGACCCAAGGTGCCCAGAGTGTTTCAAGAAGTTAAGGTTCCCAGATTACGTGACACTGGCCCAGGATGGTGGTAAGGTTGTCAGCCTTACGCACCGGCCGCTTTTTACCCCCAAGAAATACTCCTGCTACTCATTTCTGTTAGAGGCTAAATAAAAATGTACTGTACAAAATTATGACCTTTTACTACCGAGTCTCTGGCCTAAACTCAAAGTTTCACACCGTCGCCACGTTTATGATTGTTGGTTTACAACAATATTTTATACACGATGGACGAGTACACTTTGATCTGTCTTCCTGGTGTATATAATGTGCTTCCCGCCAGTAGTTCCGTGTCGTAACCCAACTTGAGGACACTAGAATTTTCGCGCTCCCGTCGTGACACCATTTCAGGTTCAGCAAGAAAACTGTCTTAAAATATGCAGCATATTTTTTCAAGTTCCAAAAGCATACATCTTTCAGTACACTAAACTACATTATGTTTGTGTCGCTCCCATCTCAGAAGTTCGCTCCTCCGCTATGTTGTTATAACTGACGAAAATGAAACTAAAAATTGTCTTTGTACTGGCTTTCAATGGCATAATATTTATTACAGGGTTCGTGAAAATCGGTCACCTGCTTCAAGGTTTAAATGTGAGACAGACAGGAAACTGGTCTCAAGAGTCCATACTTCTTTAATTGATCAAGGAAAATAATCCTTTTTTTCGCGTTGATGTGTCTGGTTCTGCTTATTTATGTAGATACTAATATAAGCAAATATTGCATATAGTTAATAAACAGGCACGGCACAAGACAATTTTACTGAAGTCTCTTAACTTGGATGTACTGATGGTTCCTCTCAGAGGGCGCCAGCAGCTTTTCTAGAGGAAGGTTGTTTCTTTATTACAGGGATGAATCTTTGAAGTGAGGGTCTATTAAGGACCGTGTGTTGGGTCCTCGATGTCGTAAAGTGTAGGGCTTGCTACACAGGACTTCGATCTAAACAAACCCCACCCCCTTCCACACGTCTCATTTTCTCAACGTCTTGCTTGCAGGAACTCTCCTGGCGACATTTTATGAGCTAGGTGTGCGTCCTGGCAACATCAAATTGCATATATCCAGAAATCCAGTAGTAGCTGTTCTTGCTCCGCCGCCTCCACCGCAACCGCCGTCGCCACCACCACCACCACCACCACCACCACCACCACCACCACCACACAATAATAATAATAATAATAATAATAATAATAATAATATGATTTAAAAAGAAGCCGAGAAGATTCTAAAATATAGACTTTACAACAGAAATACAGCGCCTGTGGAATGTAAAAACAAAGGGGATACCAGTAATAAGGGCGACTGGGACTATTTCAAAGTCATTTAGAAAATGCTTGAGCAACATACCAGGAAAACATGAAGTGAAGGAACTACAGAAAACAACCATATTGGGCACTGCACACATACTTCGGAAAGTACTTATGTAAAAGTACAATAGATTCAACACTGAAACTAACGATACAAGCACCATGAATAGTAACAACAGAATAGCTGCAACACTGTATTCCCTAGGTATATAGTTTGTATCAGGAATATAAGTATAAATACCCTGCATAAAGGAGATGATGAAGATGGAGATGAAGATGGTAATGATAATAATAATACTAATAATAGTCAAACAACAACAGCAACTTATCTAACGCAAGTGACTCTTCCGATCTACTATTAAAATAGAATTAACGAGTTCTTTCGAAACTTTGATATTAGTTACCACACAAACTGCCACATACTTGAAGGCTTTAAATCTCCAACCAGGCTGCCAGAACTTCAAGTCACGCACCAAGTTTCTTTCCGCTACCTTCCCTGGTCATAAAGTTCACTGCCTCTGTGTTCCTTTGTCTTTCCTTTTAATCTTCCTTACTTCAAAGGTAGCTTTACCATTACTGGAATCTTCACTTATTTTATTCAGACGTCTTTTCCTTCGTTTCTTTCAAATGCAACAGCCACCAGAAGTTTCATACACATGTCAGTTCCAATAGGCCTCACCGTATCCTGACGTAGGAAATTTTCTGTCTCAATACCTTACTTTGTTACCAGTTTAATAATTTGTATAATTTCGAATTCGTATTCTCGGATACTATTTTATCAAAGTATCATTCTATTACAGACACTTAGAAATTTGCGACACCATCGACTTACTTCCACAAATACGATCGTAATACAATCAGTAAACCCTGCGGTTGTTCGACGCGATGCTCATGCGTACGAGTCGATGTGTTCAGTCCTTTGTTATTGTTTTCATCAGTTAAATATCATGCTTCACAGAGTGCTCTATTTGTGTGTCTGGTCCGGGTTTTGTATTTTAATTTATTACAAAGTGGGCAATCGATGTCTATGTATAGTAAAAACGACTTAAGACAAAGTCGACCTATGCCCAGGTCATCGAAACACTACCCAGGGGTAAGAAAGCCTTTCTATTCCAGTCATAACAAATAGTTTTTTTTTTAATTTATCTTTTCAGCTGACTTTATTACATTTCATATATAAAAGGTAAAGGTAAAGTACACCATTGTACAGGCACTGAGGCTCTGTACAGGCCGTACGGCCCACAGGGGAATTAGAGGTATAGCTCTAATCTTTCTTGACCACGGTACTAGGAGGGGGTGAGAGGTCAGCATCACGTCCTGGCCGCTCTTTAGCCCTAGGAAAGAACCGATACCCATTGTACAGGAGGCTGGGTGAGCCCCAGGACTGGTCTGGACAGGTGCGGAAAATCTCACTCCCCCACCGGGATTCGATCCCCGGACCGTCCAGCCCGTAGCCAGTCGCTATACCGACTGAGCTACCCGGCCCACATATTTCATATATGTTTATGCTAAAATTTAAATTTGTGACAATTAATGCACAACCACATTAAAGTATCTAACTTATCGAATGTCTAATTGATTCGGAATATTTTAGTTCTCAAAGTAGTCATAGGTTATAAGTCAAGTCTTCAGAAAACATAATGCCATTATTATTGGTAAATATTTACCAATTATTCGAAGGAGCCTGCTGTTCCCATTTCCAGGGTCAATGTAACTCAATCTATTTTAAATGATTCATGACCCTGCACACAATCTGCTCTGAAACTTTCTCTGCCTGAACTCGATGAACCCTGAAAATGGTAGCAGCAAGCTTTTCCTGAAACTGTCGACAGCTATTTACCCTCAACACGGTACCGTATCCAATAATACTTGATTTTTCACCAGCAATACTGTCAGAACACTGGACTTGCCAGTCTGTCTTTTGTAAAGTATTAAACATACGTGAAAGTCTATTGGCATATTTAGGCAGTCAACACGGATGCAAACCGTGGGCATGTGTAAATTTACAACAACTTTCCGAGCGAACCCTTACAGAATGCTGACGTCACATCCGGTAATTTTATTTAAGCGTGTTTTTAAACAAGTGACAGCTCGCTACACCGTACAGTACGATAGTCGCATAACCATTTGCACACGTTACAGATCTATGTACAAACATGTGCAATGTCAAAAGGTAACAGAAATTTAATAAAAAAACACAGGAAGGGTCGTCGCCCTACCATTGCCCCGGAAGCCAAGCGATGCGGTTTTGGCATTTCGGGGAGGGAACTCGGATATTAAATTTACCTACTCTCCTGCTACCACTACGTCTTTAGGGGCTGACACTGATAAACTTACGCTATTTGCTGGTCCTCATTTCCTTTATCACACGTTCGTTGCTATTAGTATATAAATGTGCAATTAACAAGGAAATATAGAAGGCTGTCAGCAATCCAGTGTGCGGTGCCACGTTTTATTCTTTAACCCAACCCCACCACCCTACCCGAAAACACACACTTTGTCACTCTCTCTCTCTCTCTCTCTTTAGTGAACCGAGTTATTGGAATTTTCTCTCGCCATTATTACTACCGGAAAAGAAATGATCTGTTGAGCAGTAACAGTTGTATAAAAACGACGCCTCATGAGTCTTTCGCCATACTTGTTAAAACACAGATGATCGCGTCCACTGCAATTTGATTTCATAACGTTAGATTGTGGAAATTCTTTTTTCAAGCTACGAACTTGAAAGAAGGCATCACGAGGTGCTAGAATGAATGTAGAATGAAATCAATTATACGTCAACATTATCAGTTTATCTATAAACAAATGTTTCGACCTATCAGTCGGGCATCTTCAGGCCTACATAGCAGACTAAGTCATTGGTGCTGTGTGCACATTGGGATCCCAATGTGCACACAGAACCAATGACTTAGGTTGATATGTAGGCCTGAAGATGACCAACTGATAGGTCGAATTATGTAGCCTTATTTATAAATAAACAGATAGTGCTGACGTATAATTGATTTTATTATACAAAGTGGTTCAAATACGACCGGGACTGATTTTTTTGTAACCATAATTGACAAACACTTACTTGCACATGTCAGTCTTCAACGTACTTCCCTAACCCGAGCAGGAGGGAGGGTGGAGGTTGTGGCTTCACTCTCTCAAGGTCGCACAGCTGC
>Ga0123357_10003329_pt1 | contig 18378 bp, 13 predicted proteins | sample TergutEmb28metaG_FD_89873 | JGI IMG/M metagenome (GOLD analysis project Ga0123357, IMG submission 89873) | Embiratermes neotenicus P4 segment gut microbial communities from Petit-Saut dam, French Guiana - Emb289 P4 | ecosystem: Host-associated > Arthropoda: Insects > Digestive system > Gut ... | reverse complement strand
TACCAAGGAGGTGAATCATCTTTTGGAACCAGTGCAGAATAGTGACCTCCTCACATTGCGATAACACTGTGGCCTGGTCTTTTAACTGAGATGATGGTTGTTTCCACCTCATTTCATCAGGCTGTTGCTACAAGTGTTATACCCTCGTCTAATTTTTCTGGTGTACTGTCTGTAAAATTCAGTATACCTACACAGATTGGAAACATGCTGCTATGTTTCTGTAGTTGAGATTGTTTTCTGTGGCATGAGATGGGACTCTTTCTAGAATTATTTCTAGCAACATTGGTATACTTCTGATGAATCATGATGAGTGTCTGAGACTCCTGGTGGCTGTACATTATTCAGTTCTTTTCATTTCTTTACTGCCAGCAATATTTGCCAGTTCCACTATAGTACCTCCACAACTTCTTGTTGATGTTACACTTTAGGCAGTTCATTTCACTATTCAATAGCCCACTCTCATATTAGTTCGTTCTTGTGGTCTTGAAACAAGCCTTGATGGTATACCATCCTGTCTGAGACTTCATCCTAAAAATCCTCTGAGGATGTTGTGAGGTTCATCATGTATTTTTAGATAATTTTGTATACCTGCTGCAAAAGAAGCCTTGTTTTGTCATGCATAATGCTTCTGTACTGGGGTGACTAGCTACTGATGCTGACAGAGGATTCACCTCCTCCTTCTTATGTTACCACAAGCTTCCATTTCTCCAGCAGTCAGTGGCAGAGCAAGTGAGTACACGTACATATGTACACACACATATATATATACACACACACACACATGCGTACGCACACGCACACATCCACATGCATGCACACAGGAGGTTTGCTGCATAAGTTGTTATGACTATTTTTCAGCCGAAAATATGACAGTGTGGTAAAATTGAGTATATGTGTTAGAAAGAATGTGACTTGCTTGTAAATGTTACCATTGGGGGGGGGATACACCCAGCCCTTGTTTTACACACTAGTTGCATTCCTGAAAAAGTGGGTGTAAATCAAGAAGTTGTAAGTCAGAAATGATATTCCCATCAGAAATAAGGTGTCAGCATAACAGTTCAGAGCCAGGCATGGAGCTTTAAACCGAGAAGGAGACCGCACAAATTAAGATGTGTAAATTGGCAAGGGGTATTAAAGGAAAAAAGTGTAAAACAAGGGCTGGGCATATGTGTATAGGAGTGCATGCACAATTCTCACAGATTTATCATTCAGAAATGGAAGTCTGTGAAGTAGAACAGTGTTTTTGTTTGAAAGTAGCAGTTCTCCAAATGTAAATCGGCAGGAATGACATGCTGAGCTATGTGAAGCATTGAATGATTGTGCCCTGCTTTGTTGGAAAGTTGCAAGGTGGATGCAGATATTCAAAAGTAGAAGAATGTCAACTGCCATCATGCATCATAGTGGACAGTTCCATGTGTGTTCACACTGACATGTTGGTCACCACAATTGAACAATGCACAGATAAGGCAGGTGCTGGACTGTTGAGGAATAAGCCAAGCATACAGAAGTTTCTGGGTCTACAGTATTCTGAATTTTATGACAGGGCTTAAAAATGTGTAAGTTTGCTGCCAGGCAGATGCCACATCATTAAGCCCTTTGGTGCCAAATGTTATTGATGTAGTGCTGCTCAAACTGCAAAATTTTTATAACTGTATTTGCCATTATGTAACTCCCATTGAAAGTTTGGTCTTCTTCATATCACTGTGGGCATTTAATTCCAGCACCACAGGTTTGATAACGTATAACAGTGGATGTACAGCCAGGTGTATCAGTCTGGAATAATTTTGCACACAAAACGTTTTGTTAAATTAGGTAATTGCAGTCAGCAGTCTTCTGATTGACGTCTTCCACAGTCGTCACAGAGTACAAGGTTCGACAGAGTATGTCACTCATGAAGCTGATGCATATTTAGGCATGCAATATCCAACATGTCCTTGTGGGTCATCTCTGTGCATAGAGTCAGAATGTGAATGTAGAGTATTAAAAATATTTTCTATAGTACTAACTAGACCATGTTGTCGTGAAGAACTATCCAGAAGTGGTTGAAAATGCCATCATCTTACATAATATTGCTATAGCCCCTTCTGCAGGGAATGTTAACCTTCTGTGGCATTGGGTGTTGGAATTGTTACAACACACTTGCTGTTCTCGTGACCTTGTTCCATGTGATTAAGGTCTGATTCCAAAACTGAAGCAGCCATCATATGTGAAATTATTTACAAAAACAGAGGACTTTTTAACTGCATAGATGTGTGGCATAGGTTAGTGGGTCAGGTGGTGCCAGTGGTGTTCGCTTTCCCCAACACTGGGGGGGGGGGGGACTGTAGGCATCATCAGGGACTACTTTCAAGGTTTTTAAGAGTTGGTGCAAGTGGTTTTCATTGTACTGTTTGTTCTCGCTTTACTGTTTGTGCCAGTATAAGACCATGATTCAGAGGCGTGAAGTTTGCTTGCGGTGGCTCCTCTACATGCACTTCCATCTGATAATAAAATTATAAGTAAATGCAAATTACTTTCAAATAGGTATGCTCCATGTCCCACATTGCAACATTTTTGGCCCAAAAAAATACTTGCCATGATTTAATGATTAACCCTCAAACACTTCGGGGTGGGGGGTGGGAGAATTTACCTGTGTTAGCCTTTGTAGTTTGATTTTGATGACAGACTGAATTGTCATACATCCCAAGCACAAACTTTTTCGGCAAGCCTAGCCTTTTGTATAAGTACCAAGGTTTCAGATAAAGGGTTTTATTTTAGTGACCGATACTGATGATACATGGAGGAGCGGGGGCAGGGGATTTATCCATTAAATTTATTACCCTAAATAAAATGTATTTGAATTTTCTGTGTTCTGCAATCAGCACATATAAAGTTGCATACCAGTCTTGCATGTCTGATCTTGTTGCATCCATCAGGCAGATATATATGTGACCCCAGTTTTTACTTACCAAACAGGAACATTGATTTTCTCAGATCAATGGGTTTTTCAACCCCACGTCCAGAAGACTGTGCTGTGAATTCACTCATCTATTTAACAATGTTTTAATAATGTTTTTCAGACTTTGGCATTCACCTTGCTGAGTTTACTGTTGATTCTGATGGACCATTGCCTGTGCGGCAATTAGCATCAGTTCTTTTAAAGCAGTATGTGGAAACCCACTGGTGCAATTATTCATCTACATTTCAACCTCCAGAAACAACAGAGCATGCGAAAGTTACTATAAAAGAGCTTCTTCCTCTTGGATTGAAGGAATCTATTAGTAAGGTGTGTATTTTTCTTCAGACTGGTTATTGAAACATTCTATTTTGTGTAACTGTTCTTCAATTCAAACACTGAATTATCATTATAGTCCTGTCTTTGTGACATGTATTCACTGTTACAAGGCATTTCTGTAGGTCTTCCAAAGTACAGAGCTTCACATCACAGAAGATTTCCATTTTCATACTCATCCCAATGAAAAGACCAGATCTCATATATTAAAATCTTTAATTTTTTAAATCGTATTTTCATTCTTCAGGTGCGATCGTCTGTAGCATACGCAATTTCTGCAATAGCACATTGGGATTGGCCAGAGAATTGGCCAAGTCTGTTTGATATATTGATTAATTACCTATCCAGTGGCACTGAATGGGCTGTTCATGGAGCAATGCGAGTTCTGACTGAGTTTTCTCGTGACTTGACTGACGTGCAACTTCCTCACATTGCTCCTGTGATCTTATCAGAAATGTATCGTATATTTCAAGATGAACAGGTAAGGGATAAACTACATTTAAGTAAATTATGTTTTAATTAATTGTTCACTTTTGTATAATACAGATTGAAATATTTCCTTTTGTACTTATTTGGTATGTGTCTGCACTTTATGATATATGGTGGGATACACGGATGGGACAGCCTTCTTTAAACTACTGTGCAAGCCCAGAAAACAAATGAAGTGAAAGGTTTTAAGAATAACTAGTATGATGATTGCACTTTAGATTACTTACTCCAAATGATCTTCGTGACATTCATTATATTGTTGTATGGGAAACATGGTTTGGGAAGTCATATTACATTATGGATGGTATTCACAAGTGATAAAATTTGTGCAGATGACTGCTGTGATTATCATTCATGACTTTTTTTTCCAGACAGAACCATTTTATTGTGAACCAAATAACAGAATTGGTTTTGAGAAGCCAGTAGGCTGTATGAAATATGTGTGGAGAAAGTTCTGTTAGATTTCTTAAAAGTTGTTCTGTTTCATTCTCTATCAGCAATGGGATTGACAAATGGGTATTCGTCAATCCCATTGCTGATATAGTTTACATAAGGAACTGGTCTTGAATAAAACATGAAATAAACATGTTTATTTTCTTATTTTTCATACAAGAACAGTGAAAATTAATATTTATAATAAAATAACTACATGGCATAATTATGACACATATCAATATTTTAGTTACTACTGTACTTCATACACTTGAAATAGTAGTTTAGTCTTACTTTCAATACCCACGTTTTTACCTGTGCTTAAACCAACTATCCTAACAGTATTTCTTACATGGATGGGTGGTATTTTAATGCAAGACACAGCACTATTCTTCAGAATTTTTCACAGTATGTCATGTCATTTCTTATTTAATGCCGCTAACTGACACAGTTGACAAAGCTTGACTCACAACCAATGATGAAACAAGTCACTGATTAATCTCAGGAAGTAAGTAAAGTTCTCACTGTGCTACAGTATGATTCATGCTCTGAAAACATATGAAGGAGTGAACATTGGCACTAGGTTGAGGCCCTCTTAATGACTTGGCCACTTTACCCGCAGGGAAGAGCTGCTGGTAACCTTTAAATAGCCTGAGGGGGCCCCTGAGTTGGTGTGGATGCTTTGAAGGAGTGAAAATTCTCTTGTTTCTGCTGGTGACCAAACCACATTTCTGCACCTCTCTATTCCATAGTCTGGTTACTGTACTAACTGCACTATCCCAGCGCCATGTGAGAAAGTATGAAAGAATAGAAACAGAGTTGTTAAGCATGGTAGTCACTGCATAGTACATTTTGGTTCTGCATGTACATTCTTAGTCTCTTTTTCTCAGAAATATAGTGTTCGAATTAGGGGGCGAGCTGTGGAGATCTTCTCCACGTGTGTGTGCATGATATCTGCAATGTCTGGCTACAATAATGGAGTAACAAGAACTCTACTGAATCCAGTTCTGCCTTCATTTTCTGAGAGATTTGTACATGGGCTGCAAGTGCCAGATGGGATTCACAGTGATTCTTGTTTAAAAACTGACATTATTAAAGGTAAATATACAAAATGACTATGATATCCTGTACTTAATTTGCACACTACTCTACATTATATATGTATATGTATATATATATATATATATGTGTGTGTGTGTGTGTTTGTGTGTGTATTTCTTTTTTGTGTAATCATCCTTTTTATGAGACTTTAGAAATGCTGATGTAGGGTATGTCTAAAATATTCCAGCCCTAGCACTTCTAGTGAAACGAGTACCAAGGCAGATAGCACCATGGCTGCCACAGATACTGCCTCCTGTGTGGCAGACTCTCACACATAGTGCAGACATTTACTTGAAGACTGTTGTAAATGGAACTGAGGCAGTGGATGAAATTGTGGACTCTGATGGTGAGTTGAATGGAATAAATAATTTACCTGACTCTTACTGTAGGACAGGGTCTTTCTTGAAAGGATGGTAGCTTAGTCTGTCTTGAAATTCCCTACCTTTTGTGGAACCTGAAGGTTCCACAGAGCCTGCAGTCCTGAGGAGCTATTGAAACATTCTGTAATGACATACTTTTGAAAGTACAAAATGTTCAGCCTAAACATAACTATTTATTTCTCAAGGAAATCAGCTACATGTTGCGGCTAGATTATATAGCTATTATCAGGCGAACTGTGGAAACAAAAAGGGAAAATTTCACAGCCACATGAGTTTGAGTTCTCAAACCTAACAATACAGTGTCATATAATACACATAACATAAAGATATATGCAGCTTCAGGAATAAAATCATATAGAGTTCATAAAAATTGTATTTTTGTATAAGTTTTAAGAAGAATGAAAAAGGATATTAGTATAGAGTGATTATAAAATGTATGTAAAAGACAAAATTGTAGGAGCGGGGCTCGTAGGCATTATTTGGAGAGATGGCTTATATCTAATTGTTCTGTTGTGCAGTAGTGTCTTACTGGAACTTGAAGATTATCGCAAGATTTTGGATTTTTATTATGTTTTTTTATGTGTTTAGAAGCTTCAGATGATTTTGATATTTCTAATATATTTAATAAAATATAAAAAGAATTTAAGTAATAAATGATAAAAAATTTATGTGTGGTTGAATCTAATGGATGTTTATACATAATTCAGAAATTTATTTCTTCTTATTACTATTTCCATTTTGTTGCCATACTTTTATATGAGATTTACTTCATGTAAAATCATAAGATGGCCTTGGGCATGTCTGTTCCCTGTAGTGGGTGGAAACCAACTGTGTGCATGTTGCAACTTATCTTGAGGGAGGATGGGTGGGTGTGTAATGTGCTTGTCATTAACTTCACCTTCGACGATAGCCTCAAAAATTCTCTTAGGCTGTATAGAATGTCTCTTGTTTAATTGGTTATCTTCTGTAGTTTCTTTTATATATGTAGAATTTTTCCAAGGTGTCCATATGGGTGCCCTTCTTATTGAAGTATAGGGTTTGCATGGTGATCTCCATTCTACCAAAATAGTGGCTGTATTCTAGGAGATATTGTGCAAATTTTGCAGTTGTATTGTTATTCCTACAAGAAAGATGGTGTACATAAAATCTCTTAGTGAAACTACTGCCTGTTTGGCGAGCATATGCTTTGCCACAGTCATGACATGAGAGTTTGTGTATGCCCCTGGTAAGATATTTGTCATTCTCATGATTAATTTGTTTTTTGAGTCTAAGACTGTGTTCTTTAGAATTCTTGGTTTTAAAATGTAGTTTCAAATCAGCATGTTTAAATAGGTTGGTGATTTTTTATTTATTTATTAAATCCTCAGCATGCTCCATTAGAGTAAGTAATACTACATGCTATTGTAATCTTCCATTTCTGTTGTTAGTATTCATTACATCTGTTCGTTAGAATGATTTATCTTTTCAAGGTCCATTGAGTTTATGTATCTAATTAATTGCTTCAGATTCCTATTGGTTAGTTCACTTTTACTCACTGGCCAGTTGCCTACTTTAAGTACGCTGTTTTTCAAAATTTCTCTTTCGTTCTTTAGCCTTTTGCACTGGAATATCAGATGGTCTACTGTTTGTGTACTATGTTTGCATGGGCACTCTGGACTTCCTACAATTTTTAATCGATGCAAGTAAGATTGAATATTTCCATGGCTGATCATAATTGTTGTTACATTTGGGCTTAAGTTTAGATTCACTTTCTACGCAGATTGGTGATAAATGTGGTTTCTTTCACCGCATATTTAAAGACAGCCTAGTTTTCTTCTTAGGTTTATTTTTGTAAGAGTTTTATTGGTTGATTTTTTAGGTAGTTGTGTAGTATGAGGAATGGGAAATGAGTTATAGAATAGAATGTTATGAATAATGTTTTGTTCTCGATGTTGTACTGAAGTGTTTATGAACAGTAGGTGTTGAAGTGGTTGTACGAGTATCTGACTGTGGGATCCTTATGTTCAAAAGGGTGTCATGAAGAGTAGGGGACAATAGTGTCAGTAAAGGTGGGTTTCCAATTTGTGGTAATTTGTATGCTACTGTGAAATCTTTGAATCGAGGGATCAAGGTAATTACTTGTGTTTTCAGTTTCTCTTTCTAAACAGAATTCGTACTAGGTGCATTGTGAACATGACAGAGCAGATCACATTCACGTGGTCTTATGTGTGTTTAACTTTGAACAAACATGGGAATTGAAGGATGTAGCAATTGTGATTGTATTTATTTGAATATGTTGTTGTTGTTGATGATGATGATGATGATGATGATGATGATGATGATGTTTGGCATATCATACAGTGCCTTGCAATGAAATGTTCTTACTGCAGAACAACTGTTGTACATGTCATGTGAAGATAGTGCTTGAATACTGTATCATTAATATTCACCCAGTGACTGGCACAGACAACACTACCCTACATTCCTGTCAGAAGTGAGTGCTTTGATTTTAGGAATAGGAAGAGGAGGAATTAAATATCCCTCTGCTTGCTTCCCTTTCCATGAAGTTCATGCACCAACTGTATACACAGGCTATTACACTGCACCAACCTTTGTTTGTGCTGTACTTGTTCTTGTGTTTTTCTGTCATCTTTGGTCATTTACAAATGGAAGAGCAGGTTTTCGTTTCATCAGTTGAAAATGGTGCATACATTAGGTTCCTGTAGCTCACTGGCATTATGCAGTCTGAGCTTTATGAAGCAGCAGACAACACTCTCCATTTTATAACAGAAGTGACAGAAAATGGCACAAAGCAGTAGCAAGCCAGACAGGTTGTTTGTTTGTTCAAACAAGGCCAGATTCACCCAGGCACATTATGCAGAAGTATGAGGATATGTTAAGCTGCACATGGAAAAAGAGGCTTGAACTTCGGCCAGACAATTGGTTCCTCTACTGTGACTGTGCCAGCCCACCAAGTGCTGTCAAACAGTGTACAGCATAAGAAATCTACTGTTGGGTTGGTGCACACAGATTATTCATTAGATATACTTCCCATTGCTTTTACCATTATGTAATTTATGGTTTGACAGTGTCTTGTCACACTAACACTTGACTGTATGTATGTTGGCCTCATGCATCCTTGTGGTGCTAAAATATTGTTCTGACTGGATAATCAATTTTCTAGTACTCTGCAGGTAAAGTACTAATTAATCCCTCAGTGCTCTATATACACTTTTAAGTCTTCACATGACCGGTCGTGGTGCACCTTACAGCCATGAATTCATTAGGGTGCCATACATTTAAAACACCTATGGCCTGGGAAGTAGTTTGAATTTAAAGCCCAGTGTCATTGAAGGGCTAAGCACTGTAATATGAAGGCATACAGTGAAATGGGCATAGAGCTGGTAGCATTGTTGACCTCAACACTAGATGGAGATGAGTGTTCTGCTTTACCCCAGAGGAAAGAACATTGAGCAGAGATTGTACATGATACTGGGTGGATGCCAGGGGCAGTAGAATTCTGTAACAATTAAGAACAGATTACAGTGTCATGTGAAAGTAAACTTTTGATCCTAGTGAATGCCAGCATGCCTTAACACTATTTTCTGACAAGTGTTCCGTCATTTTAATTAGCATTTGAGCCAAATATTTATTCTTGAGAAGCATCTAATATCATTGTCTTCCCCTGAATTCTTTTTAGTAGGGGTGGTAACTTTCCCTTTCCCTTGCTAAAATGCAGTAAGACAGTTTTAACCTGTAAACCCCAACTTAAACAAGTCACGTACATTTTAACTCGATGATGATAGCTTTAGTGATATATATTTATTTATGGTGAAGCTGTTCACAAAGTGAGTGCTGCCAAATTGTCAACAATTGTCTACACAATTTATGGCTTTTGTACCTGGAAGGTAGCAAGTGTGCTGAATTTCTTTACTGTCTGTCTGTCTTGAATATGACCTCAGCTGGTTACTTTAAATCATGTGCCAAGCTTTTACCATTTCAGCAACCGTGGCTTGCAGAGTGTACTGACTTGATTACACATTATTTACAGGTGAGGTTCTTGGCTTTGAAAATTTGGTGTTCAGCATATTTGAGTTTGTCAGTGCATTAGTTGATGGTCACAAGTTATCCATGAGAGTGGAGTCAGCACTGACAGACCTGCTGTATTACCTAATTCTTTTCATGCAAATAACAGAGGAACAGGTGAGTAATAACAATATTATGAATTTTATACTCTGGGAACTTTCATGATAGAATCTGAATACTTCATGTACTTGAATTTTATTTTCCTTTCTTTGATTCTTTTCGTTGTGTTGTTTATCAATTTGTGCTTAAAGCTTTACTAATCCCAAAATTATGATGTATACATAAAATACACAACAAATTTTTTATATTTTGCTTGCACAGTCAAGGTGTTGTACCACAAAAAGAGCTGCAGATTTCATGTGATATGTCATACCCATGTATTTACATTTAAGAATGTCATGTATGTTGTATGGTTTTGTGCCAGGTTCTGGTAGTCTGACACTGAGTATGAACATGTTCCATTTGTGTTATTTCCACATAATTTGGCATAGATAAGGCACAATGGAATCAACTGTGGTATTTGTAGCTGTAACATTGTTATCCATGTAGTTAGCATGTCTGATTAAAGTTAAGCTTTAGATATATTTATACAAAACTCTGTTTTGTTATTACTGATGTCCACTGTAAGGCATAACAGACATTTAATTGAGGAATCAAAGCCTTGTTTTAATATAATTGTTATGAACTGTAGCTTGTAGTGTGTAAGTGGCTCTGAACCTCTCATAAGACAGACTACAGAATGAACAAATGAATGAATAAATGATGCATGTATTGGATCATTAATCCGGTACTTCTTGAAAACAGACAATACAGGCAAAATAGTTGCTACTTTTTCAGACTTTGTATTTATAATTTGACTATTTAAACTCCAGGTTCGTGTGTGGACTGCAAACCCTAATCAGTTTGTCGAAGATGAAGATGAGAAAACATTTGCTTATTCAGTGAGGATATCAGCTCAGGATTTGTTATTGGTAAGCTTTTTTTTTTTTTTTACAAATTTTTTGTTCTTTGTATGGATGAAATTGTAGTTGTAGCCAAGATTCATGAACACTAACAGATCTGTTCTTCTTAGAGTTCTGTGGGAGAAATCACTCATTTGAATTATAACTGGGTAAAGTTTAGGGACCATAAATTAAATTGCAATGTTTTTTTCTGTGACATTGTTCCTATGCTCCTTCCTGTGTAGGGGCAAGAAAAATGGACTGTTGAGATAATCATGTGTGTGTGCGCGTGTGTGAGCACATATTTGAGACATATCCACTTTTGAACCAGTTGGTTGATTCCATTGCACTTGGGGTGAATATTATGGATTGGAGGACACCTCAGCATTGTCCTTTTCACTGTCCTGTGGTCACTAAGAGGAACCCCAGTGGATGCATGAATTTGTAAGGCAAGACAGCCTCTTTGTGACTTATAGGTCCCATAATGATGTGCGGGGTCCGCCCACAACATTTCCACTTTGGTACCAGTTGACTGATTGTCATGGCACTTGGTGTGAGTGTTGTGATTGGAGTACACAACAGCATCTTACTTTTCACTGTCCTACATTGACTAATAAGAACCCCTGTGGATGCATGAACTTCTAAGACAAGCAGTCACTGTGTGACTTACATGTCCTGAAATTATGTATGATGGAAAAATGCAGTACTTACCAAAATATAAGATGGAGAATTTATTCCTAATTCATCACCTGTAGAATGGCTGGTCTCGATGTGATCATTAATAAAATTAAATATGATGTGCATAGATATTTTCATAAGAATGGCTGTCTGTGAAAAGGGGCCATCCTATACTTCGTAGTGTACTGTTTGAAACTTTTGTTGAGCTACCAACACCATTTTGTGGAATGTAAAATAATAGAACAGTGACTGCGCTAAACAGTTTCCTGAGATTCCATTTAAATAGCAGTAACTAATAAACCATTGGCACTGTTGATATGAACCTTGGTACACAGTTTGATGGTAAACATACTTTTGCATTATATGTGTTTATCCAGTACTCTATATTAGTCAGCAGTTACCAACAGGACAGCAGTGTTATTCTTTGAGGTACAACAAATAATTTTCTGGAATTTCACATTCATTGTTAGGACATACGAAACTTGGGTTCCCCCAGAAATATTGTCATAGATTAAAACAGGATAGAATCCTTAAAAAATATTTTTTCTAAAGCAATAAAAAGTATTGATACCAAATAGAGAAGACTGGTGTATGCCAGGCAAAATTGCCAACCCTGACACTCACATGGATGCATCGATGGGTCAGGAATTAACAACTACTTTGGTGCAGGTGTTTATGGACCAATAGACAACCATAGAGAGAGAGTATTCCTATGGGCAGCCTCTCTACAGTGTTTCAAGTTGAAGTGATGCCAATCCTTAGGTGCACATAACTCCTCTTGTTGAAGAACATAATGAGACAGAGAATACATTTGTGCTCTGATAGTAGGACAGCAATAGCAGCACCTGCAAAATCCACCACCAAATCGGCGCTGGTATGGAAGAGTATGCAAGTGCTAGAAAAATTATGTGGCTCATGGACACTTTAGTATGGATACCTGGGCAACGTGGAATACCTGTAAATGAAGAAGCTGATAAATTGGCCAAGGAAGGGACTAATGGAGTCCCCACCAGGAGTCACTGAGAGAGGAATACAACAACAGGGGAAGAACTGTAAATGTTGTTGCCAGTCCAAGATCCTTATGAATGAACCTCTGCCAAATAGAACAAATGAGCTTCAAGCAATGATTAGACGAGCTTAAAGCGGCTGTGGGGCTGTTAACAGGCCACACAACCCTTAGAGCCCATACATTTAAACCCTGACTCACACAGTGGCAGGATTGCAGACTGTGCAGGGACAAAAAATAATGTTTGGCACTGACATGCAAAAGATACAGAACCTTGGGTCATATGTCCTTGAAGTTCAAGGATCTAGATAACATGAGGGTGAATGGCCTAATAAGTCTGGTGGCCATTAGCAGGCTTGGCAAAATACCTTAACCCCATTTTAAAGTAGCAAGGAGATGAAATGCAACTATAAAGATCTATGGGTCATTTGGGACCATAATGGAACCACATGCTCTTTTTTTACTACTACTACTATTACTACTGCTGCTACTACTACTACTGCTGCTGCTGCTGCTGCTGCTACTGCTACTGTGTTGAAGTGAAAACTGCAGTCCAGTCAGGCTATGCAAACATCTGTAGCATTTCAAAGTCTGAATGGTCTGAAACAGGGGGCTACATTATTTTACCGTTCCTTTCCAGCACTGTTAGAACCCTTTGTGATCCAAATTATTGTTGTGAATTTCAACAGTCTGGTTCAAATTAATTTTCCAGAAAATCTCAATTTTTCAAAGTTCAAAAGCAGCCACTAGATAACAGGTGGTTAGAGAAAAACCAACATTAAACTCTGTAAAATAACATGCCAATTTGAGCTGGACACTGGAGCTGGTGCAGCAGTACCTGCTGTCGAATTTAACTAGACATTGGACTGATAATGATTAACCCTTTGATGCCTAATGACGACTATAGTGGTCGTACCGCACCGCTAACCTCTAAATGTTGCATTTTATTTATTTATTCAGCACATATAGGTACTGATTATTTTAAACTTTGTATATACTCTCCGTTCTTTCCTCTTCAAAATGCAGTTTGTTTCATAAATCTAACATATTTGGTTCCTGTATTATTCACATTTTATATAGAGGTGTGCTAAAATTAAAAAAATAATTCCGGCGCCAAAAGGTTAAAGTAGCAGAGTTTAAGAAAATTAAGGATGATTGTAATTCAGCTTCTGATTTGTGCTGATGTTAATTTGTGAAGTAAAAACATAAATGAAACAAATGAATGAGTGCGTTTTGCTGGGTTTGGATCCCAGCAGTGGGCTCAAGATTTTTCTCTTCTCCAGGATGTCGTAGCAACACTGGGGCCAATCTAGTCTCCTGTTCAATGTGCACCCTGGGGCTGAAGTGGCTGGGGTGTGAAATTAACCACTCACCTTAATCTAGTGCGAAGATTAAGAATGAGTGGAGCTATACTTCTACTCCTTCTGTATACCTTCATGGCATGGACAGGGGCAACTTTACCTTTGTTATTATATTTATTCATCTGTTCAGGTGATTTTAGGTATGCTTGTTATCAGTATTGCCTTCTTACAGATACCATATATTGTTTAATATCATTCTAGACACTGTGCTCGGAATTTGAAGATGATAGTTGTTCTGCACTGTGTCAAGCTGTAACAAGACATGTTCAAGAAGCAGAGACAGCACAAGACTCAAATAATGGCAACTGGTGGAAAATTCATGAAGCATGCATGCTGGCACTTGGCTCGGCAAAAAGCGTAGTTGTGCAGAAATTGGAAGCTGGTGAAGTAGTCTTTGATTTGACTGGGTTCCTTCAGAATGTTGTTATTACAGATATGAATTCTTCAGGTTAGTGTTTTTGTAGCTGTGTTACTTGTTACATGGGAAGTGTTTAGATTAATTACCTGTATGACATCATAATTCCTATAGTATGGTAATGGTGGGCCATGTGGAAGTTTGAGATACCCATCAGTGCAGATTCTGTTATTCGCACAAACTGCATAAAATGCAGATACTAAATGATTATCAGGTACATCAAAGAGAGTAATGATTGAGTGGCATCACATGGTGGAGGAAAGACCTGAAAGTACCACAAGTTGCAGGCATAGTGTGAACCAAAGCTTCTAATAAAGAGGTAAGGTAAAATATTGGATTACATTTATGTTCATGTTAGAGAATTGTACCTAAGCATGTGTCTGGACAAATAATATAAGGATGAGTAATTGTTATGACCAAAGCTTGATCTTGTATTCCTGCTGCTGATCACAGCCTGTGATGTCTGAGCCATGGTAGATTTTAATACAGAGGTGTCCAAACTGTGGCCAGTCAGTTGTGTTCTGTGACCTGCAGCCACATTTTAAAATTACATGTGCTGTAAAATACACAATTGTTTTTGCAGTTAGGTGTACCACTTACTATGAGCTATACATTTGTGGTCTGCAAAGATGTTTATAAAAAGGACATTGGACACCCCTGTTTTAGTGGCACCAAAGGCATCAGCTGCTGTCTGTTAAGTTGTCCAGTAATGTAGCTGTTGGTATAATGCCAAATATTGTGTTTTCTCAATTCTTAACCAGCAAGATTGTACAAGAATTTCTGTAATGAAAAGTGATCTTAATTTGTGATTTTCATCTTGTTTCTCTAGCATAAGATTGAGAAATTCTGGATAGTAGTGTTAGCACATGTCAGATCTGTTATTAAAGTGAATTATATAGATATACAAGTAATTTTATCACTCCACAGTATACTATCAGCACAAGCTTTTACTAACCACATGAGTCAATGTTATATTTTATGTTCATGCATCATACCTGTCCTCCTCAACTGACCTTTTTTAATTAACATCTGTAGTTACTGATTGCTGGTTTTCAAGTGATTGGCTTCACTTGTTATAGGTCTGGTGGAATACCCCTTCTAAGTCCTCAAAGTTCCATAAACTGTCCACTTTCTGTCTGGCAATGTTTTAGCTAAACTCACACTATTATTAAAGTGGCTTAATAGATATGAATCTGGCCTAAGTTTCTGTCTAAAAGTGATAAAACTGTGTCCTCCAACTCCTGCCCCTCAGCTGTGTATATATTCATCTTACAGATGTAACCCAATAGTGCCTCACACATCATTCTTACAAGCACTCCATATTATATTATTTTCCCTGGAATGCATGTCCTAAATTTCTGGTGACAGTCCCATGGGATTATGTCTTCATGAAGTGACAGTTCTTTGGGTTGTCAGCAGACCTGAATTTCTGTAGAAAATATTCATATACAGGCCATATTTTGAGTAGACTCTTTGCATCTTAGGTTTCCTGGCTGGTTTTATCATCAGAACTAACCAGTTCACTGCTTTCTTCCTCTTACTGTACTTGTATCACTCTTGCTAGTAAAAACTAAGGGATAAATCACAATTGTTTGCATGGAGGAGTTGTGGGGAGGTCACTGTCACTTTATAAAATATCAGTTTCACAATAATCAGACATCAGAATATGCATTTACATATAACTCACTCAATATATCTTCTTCCACAACATTGCTGTGATTTGTAATGAGGGAAGTGACGAAAGGAAATATAGAGGGTATCTGAATCTGTGGTTGCCTTGTTTCAGTTGTACCATTCTAAGAATGTGGGATCACATGGGGTCTATGTGTTCTAACATGAGACCCAAACTTCCTGCTTCAAGATTTTGATAACCTTGACAAAATAAGTAAAACAGAACAGCTGAGAAACTCACGTATAGGACATGCATAAAAACTTTGAAATACGTAAACCATTGACAACACATGTTATAGCAATCATATCTTTATATATGACCCAACTGCAAAGGGTTAATAATAACCAAAGTAACCACAGTAATGACTGTTTTTGGTTTATAAATGTACAGATATTTCTTTGCGAAGTTCAGAAAGAAAAAGTGCCAAGAATCCACATGGAAAGTGCTATGTTGTATGAATTGCCCCTTTGTAATTTTATGTAATCCGTCATGATAACAGACTTCCACTGCATGTACATCCAGTTGTGTGTTTTATATATGCTTGCCAAATGGTTGTTTAATTTCTTGATGCTCTGTAACCCACGTAGTTGATGTTGCAGTGCTTAGTCGTCTATAAATTCTTTACACATCGTTTTCTTTACAAAACATATGAATTTTGTCAAAGTTTTTGGAGGTAGAAATGTGGAAGTTGAATTCATATGGTTGCTACATGCAGTCACTATAGGAGATGTTCCCCAGCAGTTATTAGTGCAGATGTTTGCATGTCTAGCAACTGTAACATTACTCTTAGCAAATTTAATGTTGTCATTTCATATCATAATGTCATTTTTCAGGTTCACCTTTCTTACTTGGTCGCTGTCTGTGGGTAGGAAGTCGATATGCACACTTTATGTCCACACCAATGATACAACAATTCCTTGAAGCAACTGTGTCAGGTCTTCAGCCAAGTCAAGTGCCAAGTATAAGAATATCAGCTGTTCGGTAATTGAAACCTCTGTTAATTGAAGGGAGTCTCTGATGAGAGGAAGGGGAGGGGGAAGATTGCCGTGATTTATATTACAGTGGCTGAAATATGTTATTGATAAACATGAAACTGTGTTTGAGAACAAAGCTGGATAGCTGGATAAAATTACATGACAAAGAACTTCATATTTGAGCTGTATGGAACATGTGGCACATGTAAAATGTAAATTTCACCCCAGAACAGGCCATGAAGGCCCAGAAAAGGAGTTCAGGTATAGCTCTACTCTTTCTTTAACCCTCATTGCTAGATGGGGGTGTGGTCATCACCATGACCCAGCCCCTGTACCCCCAGGGAAAGAGACCCACTACCCATTGTACAGGAGGCTGGGTGGGCCCCAGGGCTGGTCTGGATGGTTGCAGAAAATTTTGCCCCTACCAGAGTTTGATCCCCAGACAGTCCAGCCTGTAGCAGATTGCTATACTGATTACATTATCCTAGCAGACACATGTAACAAACGTGCTGTAAATTTGAAAGACACACAGAATTTTGTTTGGAAAATCATATAAGAAGTTACTTATTCAAGACCTTGTCATAAACGGAAGAAAAATATTGAAAACAATGTTATTAAGTTAATGTGTGAGGGGATTGCAGACTGTTTTTAACTTCCTCTCACTGCTGGCTCTTGTGAGAACAGTATTTCACATTTTATTCCATAAAAGAAGGGATTTAAGTGACCATGTAAATAACTACCAACTCTTTCAAGAGACATCCTACACCATAAAATTATTGCATTAATCTGTAAGCAGGCATTGGAGTCACATTTAATAATATAGCTCAGATGGATATGCTTCTGACTTTTGTTGAGAAGGTGCATCGTTCAAATTGTGGCCAGAACATCAAGTGTCAAGACAGATTTTTCATGAGTTTCACTAGTCGCCCAGGCAGTTGGTGGGATAATATGTCAGAGTGGGCCATGACACTTCCACATCCTTTTCAGTTTATTATTCACAATTATCCTACCATTAGACATTAGTCAGAGCTTTAAATAAGCCATAACTAATACCTGAGTTACTTAAGCCAACTGCTGCCACTTGTTGAGTATCTTGGCATGCTGGTCTCACACGGAACTCACCTTAGCCAGTGTGGTGTACAGACAGCTGGAACATTGGTTGTCTGTCAGTGATTCTGAACCATTTTTAAAAAGTTTGTAACATTCAAACATTTTTGATTGGCTTACTGCCCCCTTGTGAAGTGCCACTTTAAAAATAGTCATAAGTTTCCTTTGCAATCATCCCCGTTCTGTAACATTTTCACACAAATATGCTATTTTGTTAAGAATGTTTTTGAATATTGCAGATGCACACTTTCTTTAAATCAATAATTTTCTTTCCAACAAAACAAATTAGGACAGAATAAACACTGCAACAGAATCTTGACAGTTACAAAACCATGGCCAATCATCACGTGGCCGTCACTTGATTTTAACCCTTTGACGCCTAACGACCACTATAGTGGTCGTACCGCACCGCTAACCTCTAAACGTTGCATTTTATATATTTATTTAAAAAATATAGGTACTGAATATTTTAAACATGGTATATAC
>Ga0123357_10003328_pt1 | contig 18381 bp, 13 predicted proteins | sample TergutEmb28metaG_FD_89873 | JGI IMG/M metagenome (GOLD analysis project Ga0123357, IMG submission 89873) | Embiratermes neotenicus P4 segment gut microbial communities from Petit-Saut dam, French Guiana - Emb289 P4 | ecosystem: Host-associated > Arthropoda: Insects > Digestive system > Gut ... | reverse complement strand
TGTCGATATGGGACCTTTGTTCCAGACACCGGAAGAAGCTGCCCGTCAAGCCGTTGAAAACGATGTGCATGTATTGGGCATTTCCTCGCTGGCGGCAGGACATAAAACCTTGGTTCCGCAGGTGATGGCGGAATTGAAAAAACTGGGACGGGAAGATATTCTGGTTGTTGTCGGGGGAGTAATTCCTTCACAAGACTATGACTTTCTGTATAAAGCGGGAGTTGCGGCTATTTTTGGTCCTGGCACGCCGGTGACTAATGCGGCGGTGATGATATTGGAATTGCTATTGAGGGATTGACAACAGTGTAAATGTGGCGCGCCTGTCTCTACAATGATTATTAGACAGCAAAACTTATCGTCCGACATTTCCTGCTGTCTGGAATCGAAGTGATTAAATTAGGACATTAGTTTGTTGTTTCGTCCGCTCAAAATATTTTTTCAAAACCAGCAACGCAATCAAATCTTCCTGTTTTTTGTTAAAAAATTGGGCAACATATTTATGTGCATTTTCTATGATTTGCTTTGCCTCGTCAACATGTTCGATATAGTAATTCAGTCGTTCTTCCAAGTCCGAGAAATCGTCTTTAATCAAAATATAATGAAAATTCGGAATCAGCGTTCCCTCCATAAACCATGTTTCATATTTTGGCTTTGGCATCACAGCAATGGAATTTGATGACATCACCCATTTCAGGTTGCTTGCCACATCGTTGCCTTCCAGACAGAGAATGAATTTATATTTCAAATGTTCTTCAATCGTCATTCGCGGACGGATAAATTGCGGATTCCGGTCGCAATTCACCTGTCCGATGTCGCAAAGCGGGTGATTGATGTACATCGTCAGAAAACGAATGCGATGCTCTTGACCTGCCTTGCTGCGCCCAACCATTTTGTTTTTCTTTTCCTCGAATCTGTTTTTATCTTTCACAAAAAGGAAATGACGGATTTTGTCCAATCTCAGCAACACCGAATTTTCGTTATCGCCTGCAATTGGACGGCTTTTGGTGATAGATGGCGTATCGGGAATATGAATAATATCACCGAACAAAGGCGCTAATTTCAGATTTTCGGGGAAATAACGTAAATATTCATACGTATCGAAATAATAAACATTCCTTTTGGTTTTGTTCTTTAATGTTTTTATATCAGCAAAATTTTCCGAATCAATATCCTGTTTATCAGTGAGTTTATTGTAATAATCCACTCGCTGGCAGACATATTCGGCATCTACATGGTTTATGTAAGAAATTTTTTTCGATAACAATTTTCTAAAAATCACACCCGGCAAATATTGTCGAATATAATTGACAATATAATATTTCAGTTTATTATTTTTATGTCGGAATGAGGCGCGTTTTATGTCTTTAAGCATTGCTAATCAATAATCTATCAACTGAAAACTATATCCCTGTTCCAGCAACCATTCGATAGATTTTAGTAATGATTCTTTCATGCGGTCGCCGGATTTCAGCGAATCGTGAAAAACAATGATAGAGCCGTTTCGGGTATATTTTTTCACCACTTCAAACACTTCGCCGGCAGTCATCAGACAACTGTAGTCGCGGGTCACAACGTCCCACATAATCACTTTGTAGCGTTTCTTTAAGGCGTTGAATTGTGAAAATCGCATGTGCCCGTAGGGTGGTCGAAAAAGATTGCTGTCAATTATTTGTTCAGCTTCTTTCACGTCCTCCAAATACGATTGGGCGTCGGTTTTTAATCCTTGGATATGGTGGAAAGTGTGGTTTCCGATATGATGCCCCCGCTCTTGAACCATTTGATAAATCTTCGGATATTTTCTAACATTATCGCCTACGCAAAAAAACGTAGCTTTAATGTTATATTTATCCAACACGTCCAATACCCAAGGCGTTATCTCGGGTATTGGACCGTCGTCGAAAGTAAGATAAATTACTTTTTTATCACTGTTAAATCTCCAATGCGAACCTCGGTAGAGGCTACGATACAGTTTAGGCGCTCTTTCTATCAACATGACTTATTATCGATTTGCTCCGCCCCTCTGACGACCTTGTCGGGACTGCATGAATAGTTCAAATTGTTGAATACTTTTATTAATTGTTTCAATAGCTGCATTATATGCGTCCGGATTTACATGCTGATAAAAAGGTAACATATTTTGCAAAATATAAAACTCTGTTCGGATTTCGTCTATTGTTCCGGCATACATTTGAGGATTTAAACGGGAATACCATCTTAAGCTTTTCAGAGATTTATTTACCAATACGTCATAAACTTTTCGTGCGTTTACAGTATCTCCCAATTGATAGTAAGCTCTTGCTATTCCGTTGTCGAACCAGTACTCATAAGGAACATTGTAGTCGGGAAGAACCTTTAAGCCATAGTCCAGCACTTCTTTCGCCTTGTCTGTTTTCCCTTCTTCAATTAAATATGCGGCTAACTGTCCGAACATCATCCGGAATGATTTTGCCATACGCATAGCGTTGTCGTCTAAATAGATGCCCGGATGATCAAGATTTCCATACCGGTATTTATGCATCAGGTTGTCATACAATATATCCGTATCAACATTCAATCTTTTGCTTACGGTTATCGTATCTGCATCTGTGTTAAAATCGTCGGTTATTCCTGTGTTATACGGTACTAACCGGTAGGCTATTCCATCACGTCGCAAATAAGAATCCAAACGCATGTATTGTTCTTTGGGTACAGTCGTTGCAAAATAGATTGGACGCGACCAGTCTTTATTATTTGCCACCATATCCAAAATCATTATTTCCTGTTTGAACAGCCTGTCTTTTCCCGACTGAATAACATTTCCGTCCGAATCCTTTTTCTCACTTAAATCGATAATCATATTTTTCACGATTCGATTGTAGTTTGCCGGTTGAACAACTCCCGATTTGACAGCCGCCGCCGAATCAACCGGAATATAAAGCACATCGCTGGGAACGTAATCTCCTTCGAAATTTATTTGAGGTATTTGCTTAGTACGTGCATCATCAGATTTAATCCAATCCAATGCTCGTGAGACTTCTATCGAGTCGGTACGAGGAATGATCGCCGCAACCTCATGCGTTCCCTGTATATAATCCGTTCTTTTCCAAGAAATAGGCAATGGCGCAGATTCGTAAGCCTGCCGTTTCATCTGATCGATATACCAGTCGGTCTGCAGATAGCTCAGGTTACAGACGCGAACGTCTGTCCGGTATCCTTCCACTTCCTGTCCATACCAGAGCGGGAATGTATCGTTATCGCCCATTGTGAAAATAATTGCATTGGGTTCGCAGGTAGTCAGATAATTGTATCCGAAATCACGGCATACAAAACGATAGGAGCGGTCGTGATCGTCCCATGTCTGTGATACCATTTGGAGAGGAACCAATACGCAAAGAAGCGAGCCTGCAACAGCAGCAGGGAGAGGCTTTAATTTGAGGTATTTAGTCAAAGCGTCGATGACCCATGCCACACCCAGTCCAATCCAGATGGCGAAAGCATAGAACGACCCGACATAAGCATAATCCCGCTCTCGAGGTTCGTATGGCTTTTGATTCAGATAGAGCACAATAGCCAAACCCATCATAAAGAATAACAGGAAAATAACCCAGAATCCCTGAACTCCTTTCTTGCCGGCATAAATCTGATAGAATATTCCTATAAGTCCCAATATCAAAGGAAGCATATAGAACCGGTTATATCCTTTGTTTTTAGCAATGTTGTCAGGCAAATCGTCTTGCGGTCCAAGCCGGAGTGCATCAAGAAACTTGATGCCGGTAATCCAGTTTCCGTTCACAATTCCACCATTTCCCTGAATATCATTTTGGCGACCGGAGAAATTCCACATAAAATACCGCCAATACATCCAATTCACTTGATAATTAAAGAAATAACGAAGATTTTCGATAAATGTGGGTTTAACAACCCATTTCGATCCTCCTCCCGGAGTTGCTACCCGAACACGTTCTCCTTTTATATTTGCCCAATATTTATATCCTTGAACATGGTTTGCATCCCGACTAAACATTCGGGGGAATATAGTATTTAATTCGTCTGTATAGACATATTCTGATTTACGTGTTGCAACAAAATAGCGGTCTTTTTCCGTCGAATCGTGTTTGGCAATCATAGCCCACACAGGACCTCCGTCTTTAACTACAAGATCTTTCGTATCCGTTCTTTTCATTTCGGAAACATAAGTAGGTCCATAGATTAGCGGAGTTTCGCCATATTGTTCCCTTGCCAGATAAGTTCGCATGGTAAAAACATCTTCCGGAGAATTTTCGTCCATCGGAGGATTTGACGTCGAACGAATCATAATAAGTACAAAAGACGAATACCCGATGAGGAGTACGAATAATCCCAATAATATGGTATTTAAAGAAACCGGATTGACTTTTTTGTAAACGAATAAAGCGACAGCGAGCGCCGCCAACAGTATGATTCCTATCCATGGATTATTTCCTACAAAAGGAACTCCCAACAATCCTACAGCTAAGATAAATGCAATTTTCATTCGCATTGGATTATTTTGTTCTCTCATCGACTCCCAAATGCCCCATACAATGGCAGAAATAACCAGCACCGCATAAAAAATGACGCCACTGTCGTAAGGAAGTCCAAATTGATTGACAAAGAGCAGCTCAAACCATCCGGCAACCTGCATTGACCCTTGCGTAATTCCAAAAAGAGTAAAGCCTACAATTGCGAAAGAAATAAGTACGACAATTAAAAAACCTTTCCAGTTTGGATTTGGATACTTTTTATAGTAATAAACCAATGCAATGGCAGGAATACAAAGCAAATTCAGCAACTGAACGCCAATAGAAAGTCCTATGATGTAAGCAATTAATACCAACCATCGGTCGGCGCCCGGATCATCTGCCGCATCTTCCCATTTCAATACCATCCAAAAAACAATGGCGGTCATAAAAGAAGAGAAGCCATATACTTCGGCTTCAACCGCAGAAAACCAGAAGGAATCAGACCAGGTATAAGCCAATGCACCTACAACTCCACAACCTAAAATACTGATTATTTGCGCCCATGAAATAGTATTGTTTTTTTCATCACTTTCTTTGACAAGAATTTTCTTTGCCAAACGTGTGAGCGTCCAAAACAGGAACAGAATGGTCAGCGCGCTTAAAATAGCGGACAGTCTGTTTACCATCGCCGCTTTTAAAGAAACATCAGATGTTAATTGCGTAAATAAATTGGCGACCAGCATGAAAATCGGATTTCCGGGAGGGTGCCCTATTTCTAATTTATAAGAGGAAGCAATAAATTCGGGACAATCCCAAAAACTTGCAGTCGGCTCGATAGTCATCAGATAAGTAGCTGCAGCGATAGCAAAAACGACCCAGCCCAAAATATTGTTTAGCAACTTATAGTTCTTCATAAATTTTATTTTAGAGATTTCTGAAAAAATTGCACAAAGATAGAAAAGATAATTAGATAAATACTACTTTTGGGTTTGGTAAATGACAATTTTTTATTTTTTTACAGGTTTTATAAATAAATTAAAAATATCTCGCGATTGTAAGTTAAAGGAAGAGTAATTTTTAATTTGCAACTTTATTAGCATCACCCTGCAAATGCAATAAAAATTGTTGTATTTATCGAAATCACATACGATTTTCAGGTGTCCATCCATCATTCGCTACGGCAAAATCATAAGCATACGCAAAGGTTATTGAGGCTAAACTCAAAAAGAAAAGTAAAAGGATTCGTTTCATGTTCAATGTATTAAAAAGTTAAAAAACGTATGTTGTTCTCTATATTGTTTACAGATATTTTACTATCCGACTACAAGAATAGTTATTTTTTTGTAAACATTAATAAAAATATATATTTTTTATGTATTGTCTTTATTTTTTAATTCCTCAATCCTTCCCACAACCTCCTCCGGCATTATTTGCCTCAAACAAGCATAATCCCCTCTATAACAAGGTTTATTTCCAAACGCCGAACAGGGGCGGCAAGGCAAGTCTATCTGAATAATATTCGATTCGCTCTGATTAAATCCGTAAAAGCCGGCGTAAGGATGCGTAGCGCCCCAAATCGAAACGACCGGCGTGTTGACTAAGGAAGCTAAGTGCATGTTCGCCGAATCCATGCTCACCATCAAATCCGTTTGATTCATCAGGGAAAGTTCTTCCCGCAACGACATTTGTCCGGCTACTGAGGTAGCATTCCGGTATTTTTCCGCCCAACTTTCTAACAGCTCACGCTCTTGTTTACTGCCCCAAAGCGTGATTCGCAAGTCAGGCAATTCATTTAACCGGCGGACGACTTCTTCCATTTGCTCCAAAGGATAGGTTTTCCCCCTGTGTTTGGCAAAAGGAGCAATCCCAATCGTCCTGATTGGTTTCTTCGCCGGTTTTTCAGGAAATAATCCGTTGAAACACAAATATGAATCGTATCCTAATTTTTCAAAAACTTCACGGTAACGCTCAAGAGAGGTTTTTAAAGGTCGCAGGATTTTGTTTTTTTGCCGGACAAGTTTTCGTTTTTCTCCTCTGCCTTTGTCGATTACGGCTACCGGACTGCCTCTAAAACGAAAATACCAATCAATCAGAAAAGAGCGAATAACACCGTGTAAATCAGCTACTTTTATTTCTTTCGTTTGAATAGCCTGAGAAAGTTCGCGCAACAACCGGATAATTCCGCGTATTCCTTTATGCTTCCCTTTTGTATCGACCGGAAAGACCGTCAAATTAGAAGGTTTATTGATGAACAGCGATTGCCATGCGCTTTGGGTGAGCAACAGAAAATGTTCCTCCGGATATTTTTTCGCTATCGAATATACTACCGGAATTGTGATTGCGACGTCGCCCAACGAGGATAAGCGAATGACTAAGGTTGTTGCCATGATTATTTCTTTCCGTACAGTACCGGATTCAGATTCGGGTCGTTATACATTTTCATCTGTTTATATACCTTCATGTACTTTTCACCGGATTCAATAGCTGCCAATAATTGATCAATCGCGAGCGATAAGTCTTGCTGCTGCTCTAATAAAACAGCCAACTTTTTTCGACAAGCGTCCTGATGCTCTTCGCTAACGTCTTTCCGCAAAACCTCTTGCTCCCAATGGTAAATCTTCAGCGCAAGGATCGACAGACGGTCGATAGCCCAAGCGGGACTTTCGGTATTGAAAGTTGCCGTTTTCGAATAGCTGACCGATTGGTATTTTTCATAAAAATAGCTGTCAATCAGTTCTACCAAATCCACTCTGTCCTGATTGGAACTGTCAATTCTCCGTTTGATTTCCAACGCTTTAACCTTATCTATATCCGGATCGCGGATAATATCCTCCAAGTGCCATTGCACTGTATCGATCCAATTTTTCAGATAAAGATAATATTCAATAGATTTTTCGGGATAAGGATTTTGAATGTCCGTGTCCACATCATTTTTTTGATGATAATCCGAAATCGAGCGTTCGAAAATGGGAGTGGCGAGTGCTGTAAATTGCATAATTATAACTTTGATAAAAATTCCACAAATATACGAAATTTTTACCATCATTGTCAAATAAACCGTAACTTTGCAGACATAAATAGAGGGATAATATGAAGACATTCATTTATATAGGATTAATAAACTGTTTGTTTTGGTTTTGTTTACCGCTTTTTGCACAAAACGTTTATACGGTTACGAACGTTCCGAATGTTCATTTGCAAAATGCAGCCGCTTACGTAACCAATCCCGACGGAATTATTTCGCAAACCGCCGAAGATAAAATCAATGCAATGATTGCTTCGGTCGAAAGCGCTTCGACGGCTGAAATTGCGGTTGTCTTGCTTCCTTCCATTGGCGATGAGAATATTGATGATTTCGGGACGAGCCTTTTTACGCAGTGGGGCATTGGAAAAAAGAACGATAACGGACTGCTTTTCCTGTTGGTGTACGACCAGAAGCAAATGATTTTCAGAACCGGCTACGGATTGGAGGGCGTACTTCCCGATGTGATTTTATCACGGGTGATTCGTAACGACATATTGCCATTGTTGCGTAACGGCGATTTCGACGGCGGAATTATTGCCGGCATTGCCAAAGTTTGCGATTACCTGAAAAATCCGGAAGCCGTACAGGAAATCATACAGAAGGATAAAGATGATGCTGCGGCGAAAGCTAAAAATTATCTATTGATATATTTAGGAATATCATTGATTATTGCCGCTTGTTTCTTTTATTATCTGCTGTCAAAATCGGTTTTAAAAATAACGAACTATCAAAAATATTTGTCATTAAGTAAACTAAAGGGAGTGGTAATCGGGGTTACTGTTTTTTTCCCTGTGCTTATGGTTCTCTATGCTTTGGTCTATTTTTTTGTGCTTAAACGATTACGAACCAAACCGATTGTATGCAGCCAGTGCGGGGATAAGATGCGTCGCATAGCTACTCAACCGGCTATCAATGATTACCTTACACCGGCACAACAAACGGAGGAAAGTATCCGTTCCGTCGATTACGACGTTTGGCATTGCGAACATTGCGGGCATACGGAGGCGCTGGCTTTTAACGAATCATCGAAATACATGGTTTGTCCTTATTGCCGTGCAAAAGCGTATTATTTAGCGCAAGACAGGATTGTGCAACAGGCTACTTCTTTTTCGCAAGGACAAGGCGAACGGATTTATTCCTGTATGAATTGTAAAAAAGTGCAATCCCAATCATACAGTATTCCGCGAATTATTGTTCCGCCAAGCGGCGGCTTTGGGAGAGGAGGCGGTTTCGGAGGCGGAAGTTTTGGCGGCGGCGGATCTTGGGGTGGCGGACGTACCGGTGGCGGTGGAGCGCGCGGGGGTTGGTAAAATCAAAGAAAATTACTGTGATTTTGCAGCGTAGCCACCAACAAATAAATAGATAACAAAACGATTATCGTTCCAAAAACGCGGTTTATTACCCATAAAACCCGGAGATTGATTTTTTTATGCAATTTCCCTACAAGGAATGTTATTAAAAACCACCATGACAACGCTCCCGCTAAAATGCAGACTAATCCCAATAAAATGGAAAATAGTTTTTCATCAGAATTAATAAAATTGAAACGGGCAAACAGCGCAATAAAGAGAAAAATCATCAATGGATTAGGCAAGGTAAGGAAAAAAACCGAAACCGTATTTTGCCAGTACGAATTGCCGCTTTCTTTCGGTTCATGAAGCCGCTTGAAAGGGTTTGACCGGAATACGTAAACGCCGAAAATCATCATCATGACGCTTCCGACTATTTTCAGCGGATATTCGTTTTTTGTGATGAAATCAATAATTAATCCCATTCCCAAACTGACAACGCCGGCATAGAAAAGATCGGAAAGCGCAGCGCCTGCTCCGGAGAAAAAGCCATGCCATTGCCCTTTGTTCAACGTCCGCTGAATACAAAGCAATGCAATCGGTCCCATCGGAACGGAAGCAAAAATTCCAATGAGAAAGCCTTTGTAAATAATATCAAATATACTGAAAACCATGTGAAGAATTAGGAATTAGGAATTAGAAATTAGGAATTAGGCGACGGCATGATAACCAATTCCTAATTCCTAATTCTCAATTCCTAATTATTATAAAGCATTTATTTCTTTCAAAACGAGGTTAGTTGAACGAACTGCGTCTGCACTTTTTGCGAACAGCGCTTTTTCTTCTGCGTCCAATTCAAGGGTTACCACTTTTTCAACGCCGTTACGACCAATGATAGCCGGCACGCCGATGCAAATATCGCTTTGTCCGTATTCGCCTTCCAGATAAACGCAGGAAGGAATCAAACGTTTGTAGTCGTTGATAATGGCTTGCGCAACAAATGCTCCTGCCGCTCCCGGCGCATACCATGCAGAAGTTCCCAGCAACTTGGTCAACGTAGCTCCGCCCACCATCGTATCGGCAACTACTTTATCCAAAGCTTCGGCGCTCAAAAGTTCGCTTACCGGCAAACCGTTATAAGTTGCCAGCCGTTTCAAAGGAATCATAGTCGTATCGCCATGTCCTCCAAGCACCATTCCATCAACTTCCATCGGATTTACGTTTAGCGCCTGACTTAAATAATATTTAAAACGAGAACTGTCTAAGATGCCGCCCATACCGAAAACGCGGTTTTTGGGTAATCCGGTTGCTTTCAATGCCAGATAGGTCATCGTGTCCATCGGATTGGCGATAATGAGGAATATAGCGTTAGGCGAATGTTTCAGGCAGTTGCCGACAACACCTTTTACGATGTCGGCGTTCGTGCCGATTAATTCTTCGCGGGTCATGCCCGGTTTGCGCGGAATACCGGAAGTGACAATGATTACATCTGAGTTAGCGGTTTTAGCATAGTCGTTTGTTACGCCGACGATTTTTGTTTCAAAACCTAAAGATTGTACACTTTGCAGCATGTCCATCGCCTTTCCTTCAGCTACGCCTTCTTTCACGTCAAGCATGACGATTTCGCCTGCAATTTTGTTAAATGCCAATACATTAGCACACGTAGCGCCTACATTTCCGGCGCCAACAACAGTTATTTTTGCCATAATAAATAAAATTATTTAATAAAATTTTTATTAAACGGATACACTATCGTCCCGTTTTCTTATAATATCGCTTTTAATTTTTCTTCCAATAAATTTTTCTTGGCAGCGCCGATATGTTTATCCTTTAATTCGCCGTTTTTGAAGAAAAGGATTGTCGGAATGCTCCGAACACCGTATTCTTCCGCCACTTCACCATTTTCATCTACGTTTATTTTGCCGATAATGGCTTTGTCTTCGTATTCTTCGGCTAATTCTTCAACTACCGGACCAATCATTTTGCAAGGACCGCACCATTCTGCCCAGAAATCAACCACAACCGGTTTATCTCCTTTTATTATTTCCTTAAAACTTTCATCTGTAATCTCTAATGCCATAACATTCATATTTTATTTGTTAGTTAATCGTAAAATTCACTTTGTTTTCTTCTAAAAAACGGATAAAATCCTTATTAATTGTAAATTTTTGGTTTTCGGTAAACAAAGAAACCGATAGATGTTTTTCAATATCTTCGATCTTAAAATATAACGAACTGCCGCCCGGACTATTTTTTATCAGGAACGATAATTCCGCTATCAGCTCATCGTCCAGCTCGTGCAAAGGCACTGCGAGCGTAACTTTCTTTACAAGCGAGTTTTTTACGTCCGACAGCGGCTGGATAGAGCTAATCTTAAAATCCATGATATTTTCATTATATTTTCGCGGCTGAAATTTTCCCCTGATAAACAAACACATATTCGGGTGACCATATTTGCTGTAATTAATAAAATCCTCCCCAAAGAGCGGAATTTCGGCGCTGCCCGAAAAATCTTCCAACCGAAACACGCCATAAGGATTGCCTGTCTTGGTATTCCCCTGTTTGTAAGATGTTACTATTCCTCCGATAATCAAATCTTTATTTTTATGCGTTTCTTTAGCTTCGTCAAAATCTTTCAGTCCCAGATTGCAAATATAATTCAATACAATATAATAATCGTCCAACGGGTGAGAAGAAAGATAAATTCCGACTAAATCTTTTTCCTTATTCAACCGTTCGATGTTGTTCCAAGCTTCGGTTGCGGGTATTTCGGGCGTGGCAATATCAATGGAATTCATTCCTCCGAATAACGAATTCATTGCCGAGGTTTTATCGGTTTGGTATTTATTTCCGTAACGTATCAACGATTCCAGAAATATTTCCCCTTTGGCATTTTGGGCAAAATATTGCTCGCGCTTAATTTCATGAAACGTATCGAAAGCGCCCGAATAACAAAGCGCTTCTATATTTTTTTTATTGCAGGCGGTTAAGTTCACCCGTTCAACAAAATCAAAAATACTTTTAAATGCTCCATTGACATTGCGTTCTTTCACAATCATTTCCACTGCCGAAGCGCCAACGCCTTTTACGCCTCCCAATCCGAAACGGATATTTCCTTTTTTATTCACCGTGAAATTCAGTTCCGATTCATTGATATCGGGTCCTTTCACCACAATACCTATGGCGCGACATTCGTCCATAAATTTGGTGATTTCCCCAATGTCGTCTTTGTTTCGCGTTAAGTTGGCAGCCATAAATTCAGCCGGGTAATTTGCTTTCAAATAAGCTGTGTGATAGGCGACAAGCGAATAGCAGGTGGCGTGGGATTTATTAAATGCGTATTTAGCAAATTCAGCCCAATCGGTCCAGATTTTCTCTAATTTTCCCGCAGTACCAAAGCCTTTTTGGGCAGCGCCTTCAATAAATTTGGTATGCAGGGCTTCCATTTTGTCTTTTTGCTTTTTACCCATTGCTTTTCGCAATTCGTCGGATTGTCCACGCGTGAATCCTGCCAAATCACGGCTCAGAAGCATGACCTGTTCCTGATAGACCGTGATTCCATAGGTTTCTTTCAAGCGCGATTCCATTTCTGGAAAATCGTATTCAATTTCTTTGCGACCATGTTTCCGGTCGATAAAATCGGGAATATAAGCCATCGGACCGGGACGATAGAGCGCATTCATGGCAATCAAGTCTTCAAATTTCGTAGGTTTCAGTTCGCGCAGGTATTTTTGCATTCCCGCCGATTCAAACTGAAATGTTCCAATCGTTTGACCTTTACTGAACAGCTCGTAGGTTTTTTCGTCGTCTAAGGGAATTTTTGCAATATCAAGATCAAGTCCCTTTGATTTTTTAATATTTTCAATCGCTTCTTTGATGATGGACAAGGTTTTAAGTCCCAGAAAGTCCATTTTAATCAAGCCGATTGATTCGATGATCGACCCTTCGTATTGCGTAACCCTGACATCTTCGTCGCTTCCTTTTTCTTTTGCCGTACTCAACGGAACGTAGTTGGTCAAGTCGTCCGCGCCGATTATTATTCCGCAAGCATGCACCCCAACCTGACGGACAGTTCCTTCCAGCATTCGGGCGTATTTTAATGTATCCGAGAGATTTCGATCGGTCGAACGGCTTGCTTCCTGCAATTCCGGAACGTACCTGACCGAATTTTCTATGTTTATTTTCAACGGGTTACCGTTTTCGTCGTCCGGCAAGCGATCGGGAATCAGCTTGGTCAGCCGGTCGGCTTCCTGAAGCGGCAGGTTTTGCACACGCGCCACATCTTTGATGGACGACTTGGCAGCCATCGTGCCGTAGGTGATGATATGAGCAACTTTTTCTTTTCCGTATTTTTCCGTTACCCAACGCAATACATCTGCCCTGCCGTCATCGTCGAAATCTATATCAATATCCGGCATGGAAATACGGTCGGGATTCAGAAAGCGTTCAAAAAGCAAATCGTATTTCAGCGGATCAATATCCGTAATTTCCAAACAATAAGCAACAGCCGAGCCTGCCGCCGAGCCTCTGCCCGGTCCTACGGAAACGCCCATTGATTTGGCTGCCTGAATAAAATCGTGGACAATCAGAAAGTATCCGGGAAACCCCATCGTTTTCATTGTCTCGAGTTCAAACTCCAGCCGTTCAAGCACATCGGGAGGAACAGGATCGCCGTATCGCGTTTTTGCTTTTTGCAGCGCAAGTTCACGCAAATAATCCGCTTCTAATTTGATACGGATAACTTTATCGTATCCGCCCAATTTGTCGAAACGGTTTTCATCTTCTTTATTAAATTCTTCTCGAAGCGTTTCTTCGGAATATTTTTCGCGATAGGCTTCTTCTGTCGAAAATGTTTCAGGAATAGGGAAACGCGGCATAATGGCATCGGAATCAATGCTGTAGAATTCCACTTTTTCGGCTATTTCCAGCGTATTGGCTAAGGCTTCCGGCAAATCGGGGAAAACCGCCTGCATCTCTTTTTGCGTTTTAAACCATTCCTGTTTGGTATAGCGCAACCGGTTGGGGTCGTTCAAATCTTTGCCGGTATTGAGGCAAATCAAGCGGTCGTGCGCTTCGGCATGTTCTTGTTCCACAAAATGCACATCGTTGGCGACAATACATTTGGTATTTGTTTTTTTAGCCAAATCCAATAAGACGGCATTCACTTCCACCTGCTTTTCATAAACGGTGCGGTCGGCATTTTCGTCGTCGGTTTTGTGCCGGTGAAGTTCAAGATAAAAATCATCTCCAAAAATCGACTTAAACCAGTGAATGGATTCTTCTGCGTCTTTGATGTTGCCGGCAAGGATTTTTCGGGGAATTTCGCCTGCCAGACAAGCCGTGCTGACAATCAGTCCTTCGCTATACTGTTTCAATACCTCTTTGTCGATGCGCGGACGGTAGTAATGTCCGTCAATCCACGAAGTAGAAACCAATTTACAAAGATTTTGATAGCCTTTTTTATTTTTTGCCAATAAAATCAAATGCCAGCCGCCGCCATCTTCTTTCGTTGTTTTATCGAATCTGGAACGGCGGGCGCAGTAAGCTTCCACTCCTAAAATAGGCTTGAATTTCCGCTGCGCTTCGTTCTTTTTATTTATTTTATTTACATAGTCGTAAAATTCCTTTGCGCCAAACATATTGCCATGGTCGGTAAGCGCCAAAGCGTTCATTCCGTTGGCAATGGCTTTGTCAACTAATCCGGGAATGGACGACATGCCATCTAATAAGGAATAATGCGAGTGGACATGTAAATGGATAAAAGAGGCTTCCGTATTATTTTCTACCGTTTGCATTTTGTTTGGGCAATTTTTCTAAAATCGGTTGCAAATATACGGAAAAATCGGCGAAATATGCTTTTGAAATGGGGAAAAATATTTCTTTTGATTCTTCACTCTTTATAGTGGTAGTCATACGCCCCCACCACCTTATTATCCTGAGAAACCTTAATCAACCGCCCATAAGAATCATAATCATATTGCGTTACCACTCCACGCGGATCGGTCATGGTCTGCAACCCTACCAACGGCTTGTAGGTATAGGTGGTGACTTGGGCGTTGGGAAGGTTTGCACGCAATAAATTACTGATATTGCCAACATCGGGATTAGTTTGGGCTGCCAAAGATTCTATCTGGGTATCGCTATAGCCCAACGCAGATTTCACTTGGTCGTAAGTGGCGTTTTTGATTTCGGCGATGGGGTACTGGGAGTTGTAACTCCAGAGGTATGAAGTCAACTGTTCACTTCTTGCCGATTTTATTTCAATAATATTTCCCCTATCATTATATTTGTAATATACTTCCGGATCCAATACTATATCAGTAGAAATGGCAGTTGGTTTGTCGGAAAAAGAAACGTCTACTTTTCCATCATACCCAACCATATAGCCATTACAAGGATTGTCACTCTGATTAGCTGAATTTGCCAACTCAACCGTGTAATCACCCGGTTCTAAAGTTACTACATATGATGCAATTGTTTTGTAATAGTAGTAATAGCCGGTATATATTCTTTGCCTCATGTTACTTGAATTATATTCTGCAACCGGATATGCACTTCCGATTTTCTTAACTGTAATTGTAAAATAAGCAGCTGTACCTGAACTTACACAAACATCAGAGTGGCTATCAAAGGATTCATATAAATCCAGATTAAAAGTTACATTACAATTAGGATATAATACACTAAATGATTCTATTATTTTCGGAGGATCATCGGTTTCCATCAATCTAAGTTGAAAGTTTTCTATATGTTCTGGATAGAGTGAATTAATATTAGTATTTGATGAGTTTAATACATTTATTCTTTCAGGTTTAATTATATTCGGATAAAATTCATTAAATTCTCTGTGTTCGGCAGCAATTACTTTACTATCACTCCTATAACTGACCTTGTCAACATAGGAGGAAAGCATATTTTTATCAGTCATCTTTTGCATAATTATCAAGTCCTGCCCTTCTTTGATTTCGAAAGGATAAACATATTTGGTTGTTTGGGTTTGTCCGTCGCTGCAAGATTGTGTTGTTTGTGATAAAAGATTTTTTGAATTATATGTATATTGTTCTGTAAAAACTACAGAATCTGTCTCATTTTGAGAATACAAAACATTCGTTTTTTTTATTGGAAGCGCTTGTCCTGTTTGGTGAAAATATACATTTGTATGATAATCCCATTGATCTCTAACTGCCTCTGCTTCCATTCCAAATATACGTTTAATATCTTGAAAATCATAATCAGTGGATTCATTACTTTTTATCTGATTTAAATTGTCAAAAATGGATTTTTGTTTCAATAGTCCTCTTCCGTATGATTTTCCCCAATAACCAAACAAAAATGGTTGTATGGGTTCTTCTAAATGTGTTGTAATACAACTTGATAAAACAGGTTGATTTTGGGCATTATACCACAGATAAGAATAAATGGATTGGTAGCTGTTTGGAAAATCATTAATAGATAAATAATGATATCTTGTTGATTGATCTTTTTCTATCTCACACACATACGAATAACCAATGAAATCACCTCCGTATGAATGCATAGCAGTTTGAGATGACGAGTACAGATTCAAAAGTTTTCTCCATTTAGTTTCTTCAACCAGGTTGCAACTAGTAATGAACTGTCTACCGTCATCTATAAGCCATGTGATTCTTGTTGGTAAAAATTCATTTATAATAGAACCGCTTGACATATTGCTAACATCTTTCATATTATTTGTTAATGTTTTGTATATATATGTTTTTGTATAACTATATTCTTGATTACAACAATTTTCTATTGATTTTATTCGTAATCCTCCAGCATACATATTTGTTCCAATATTTTTATTTCCAATCATACTATAATCGTTAGACTCGTAATCGAAATTAGTATATCCACCGGTTGGATAATATATAGTTTTGAGAGTATATGTTTTCATATATGCATCATTGGGAGTTTTATCACTGCCAACAAGATAACGGGCATTGATAGTATCGGTAGTTAATACAGTTCTGGTTGGAGGACACGACTGAGAGTATTCAAAAATTATATCTTCTCGTTGAAATGTACCATTGAAATAGGGGAAAAGTTTTCTTAAATCTGTAGCATCAGATAATGTGACATCGGAGTTTAAAAATCCCCAATAATCACTCCCTGAATAAGCTGTTCTATAAGGCATTTGAGGCTCTCCAGGGTCTTCTCCAAAATAACGAAATGTGAATTTTCGCGAATCATTCTTTTCGTTAAATTCACTAACTGAAGATAATTTTAATCGCTTATTTAAAGAAATATTTTCTGTGTTTTCAATGTTTGATAAAAAATATCCATATTCCAAATTCCATTTTTTCACACAATCGTTGTCATAAAATATCGAAATTTCATCAAGGCGCTTGCTGTTAGGCAAGTCTTCTCTATTTGAAGCATCGAATACTACTTTTACTCCATTGTTCCCTTGTATGTATCGAAGACGTTTAGTATTATTGCTTATCTTAGTATTATAAAAAGGTGATATGTATGAGTCATCTGAAGATCCGAGCCATCTGTCCGGATTATTAGAATATGCGTCAAATACTAAACACCCATTTAATTTGGTATTATATTCCTGTAATTCATTTTCATAAACAAACTGTATTGTATCTATATTGCTTGGAGATATCATACGGCTTAAAAACCACCCTGTACAGAGATCTGTTTCCATTTTATCTCCAACATCAGATCCGGAAATTTTATTATTTAAACCTGAGTAATCCCAAAAAGAAGTAATACTGGACGTCAATTCTTGGGTAAAAAATTCATAAATAATGCCATTGTTATCTATTATCTTAAAGTTTTTGCTCTGTTTGTCAGGTATGATTTTTATTTGTTGATTATTCCGGATTTCATAAGCTGTGAAATCTTTATCTATAACAAATTGTCCTGAAAATCCATTAAAATTATATGAATATATATCAGGTTGTGAATCATCTTGATTATTAGTAATTCCTCTAATTTCCGCAAGCGTTGGAAATGAACCAGACTCTACATCTTGGAAATTTTTAATATCAACTCTACTTCTAAAATCCGAGCGTCCAATAATATTTGATGAAATTATTCCTCCGGCATTTAAACTCCAGCCTAATCCTACCCACGATGCTATTTGCTCCACTTGTATTCCTCCAGCATGATAATCCAAGGAAATTGGCAGAGTCAGTTGCCCGCATTTTATTTCAAAAAGTGGGATAGATATGTTAGGAATTCCTGTGTAAGGACTTACAGGAATAACTCCATATTTACCTAATTCAGCTACAGTTGGAGAAGAAGGTATGAATTTTTCATCTTCAAATGTTGTCTGAGATAATATGTTTATAGTTGGTATTAATAACAATAGAAAAATTATATGTCTTTTCATAACCATTCGTTTTATTTTTATCACTCTCATTATCTTTTTCGCTTTGTGAACCCCAATATCATTCACAGGTTTTCCTGTATCATCTTTACCACCTGTAGTTGAATTAAAAGTAAGCCTCCCGCTTGCATAGTAACCATTTCCTTGTATTTCCATTCTTTATACATTTTTTAATCTTTTATTGTTCAATATTTTGCAAGTCTGGAGACTTGCTTCTAACTCGACGTAGCGGGACGCTACGCCGAG
>Ga0123357_10003327_pt1 | contig 18382 bp, 18 predicted proteins | sample TergutEmb28metaG_FD_89873 | JGI IMG/M metagenome (GOLD analysis project Ga0123357, IMG submission 89873) | Embiratermes neotenicus P4 segment gut microbial communities from Petit-Saut dam, French Guiana - Emb289 P4 | ecosystem: Host-associated > Arthropoda: Insects > Digestive system > Gut ... | reverse complement strand
GAGAGAGAGAGAGAGAGAGAGAGAGGGGGGGGGGGGGGAGTAATCATCAGGCATGGTGGTTTCACTGACGCATCACTCTAATAGAGAACTCTGTTCGAATATGGTCCCTGATTGAAATGTATCATGTTGTTCGCCCATGCCCTCAAGGACAATAATCACTGCGTTCCTCACTCAATTAAAGCTCTGAAGCTTTCAGTTCATCTAATACTATTTAAAAATTCAATTAGTGATTCCCCGAAATACACTGCATCTCCATTACAGGCGGATAACGTGGCTTGAGGAAATAATTATTCTGAGAAGCGTAAGAAACACGCGCACACACATTTTGTGAGCAGCGTGCGGAGTTTTGTAAATAATACAGTACCAGCTGTGTAGGTTTAATAATAATCACTGTGCTTGAAAGGATATTTCCGCTTTTCAGTCGCAGTTTGACAATAATACGAATACAAGCTACAGTACAGTTATGCTGTACCGTGTTTGTTTTATGACATATATATTTAGTATTCGTGACGTTTCAGGAGTTGGATCCGTCACTGTTATCATTTCATAGTTGTCATTATAGTGCAAACGTATTGTTTTGTTTTTCAGCTTAGTGGCTGGGGTTAGAATAAACTGTGCTACTAGTGTAGAGGTATAATTGTCAAAGTATTTGTACATGAATGACTGTTGTTGCTGTATGCCAATTCTGGTCTTATGGAATATTACTTTGTGTTGCGGGTAAAGGACCATGTCCCGAAGTTTGGAAGGAACGTAGCGCCTTCATCCTCAGGGGTTGGTACGGCCTAGAAAAATAAACAAACGTGGGAGACAGGTACAAATACGCATGTTGCTACTAGTACCGTGGTGAAACTGGCTGGCGTAGCCTTTTACATCTTTCACCAGTGCACCACAAGAACCATAAACTTTCACCTGCGTCCCACATTTGATGGTTAATGTTCAGTTACCTACCTCAAAGCGTAGCTTATCAGCACCAGCGTTGTGGAAACCACGAAGCTCGATGCTTGATCCAATTCAGTTGAGTCTGAAATGTGCCCTGGCAGTTCAAAATGTCAGTCTGCTTTGCTCGTCTCGTGTGAGTTACAGACTGCCGGCCGGGCCGGGCCGGGCCTGGCCTGGCCTGGCCTGGCCTGGCCTTTGCTGCATGTCTGCGTCGGTGAAGCAGTGCACCTGGAACTGCCGTGTGTTTAGCTGTGCTAGTTAATTCAGCTTTCAGGAAGCTCAGGGCAGGCTACTTGTACCTCTCGCGGGAATAACTCTGTTCCGTTTGCTTTAAATAAGCCACGCGTGTTGTTTATTTTATAAGCAAGAGGGCTGTGTATTTTGTACGAAATTCTTAGTACAGTACAGTACAGTACAGTACATATGTGTCGACACGAAATTGTGATTTACATGGGAAAAGTCTGCGTTTCATTGCAGTATACAGTATTATACCAGTAGAATGTCTTATTCTGTTTTTTTTTCGATTTTAATTTATAATCTGCTCTTCAGTAATTTATTTGATGTATAATATTTGGTTTTCTCACGGTAGTGAATGCGAAGATTACCGTCTTTTGTGATGTGACGCCTTTAAAAAAGTTTCTTATGTTCCCCCGCTTCCCATTGGTTCGCCCGCCGTCATGTTTTTTTTTTTCTCTCTCTCTGTCATTTACCATGTTTTCCCGCGCGAATGATCTTCCACCCTGGAGGTATATCAAGCAATTTATTTCGACACGTCTGCCAAACTGCATGGCGTCGCCTCACGGAACTCTGTAATCTTCAGTCAGTATGTGTTGAATGTGTATGTTACGTAGTAATTAAGATTGTATAGGCTCATAAACATCAGTGTGAGCGATGAGTGTGGACGTTGTGATTCTTATATAGCCTACTGTATATCAGGCGGCGACTCTCTTGAATGAAGTTATGTAAACATTTTTTGTTTCCGGTACGAACCACTGGTGCAACTCATAACTTCGATATTGCACTGTATTTAGTAGAGTGGCGCGAATTTCATGCTCTATGTTAGTAACTTTGTTAAATTACGTGCGGTTTAGCCTATTTCGGTACAGTATACCATAACGAAGGCGACCCCAGTTGCCGCGCGGTTTATGGCGTGGATTTACGGCCGTTCGCTTGATGGAATTGTGGGTTCGAAACCCGCCGGAGGCATGGGTGCCTGTCTTTTGAGAGGGTTTTGTATTGTCAGGTATGAGGTCTCTGCGACGGCCGATTATTCGTCCAGAGGAGTCCTACCGAGTGTAGTAATAAGTGTGATTGCGAAGCCACGACAAGCCTGTGGGTTGTCGCGACTTGAGGGAAAAATACCAGAACGAATGTCTGTCTGTAGTTGGTTACTTATCTAGGGTCTTAATTCGAGTTAACTAGTTGCTAGTGTCTGATTTTATTTGTTTGTGGTTTATTTTAACGACGATGCTGGTGACAGACTTTATATGCTGTCCAGCGAGTGAATGGTATGAGCAATAAATTGAAAGTAATGTGGCAAGGAGCGGTCGTGGTCAGTTGTAGGATAACATCCAGCCATATGCCAGGAGGGACTGAGGAAATCGGCGGTAAATCAGTTGGTATCTGCATCGAGATTATCTTATCTCACGAACAGAAGCCAGAAGTGTTTACCGTTTGAACCACCGTACTTGGTGGATCAAATATCCATGGCCGTATAAGTCACGTGCCTTATTACGTTGGCAAAATTCTGGTTTTGCTAAAAAAATATTCGTGATGTCTTTTGGTATTTTCATGTGTTCATTACAGGGATCGGTCTCAGAATTGTGCGAACCAGAGGCGGTTTATACCTGTGTTTTTAATTTTGTACATAATTTCATTCTTGGGGGTTTCGCTAGTAATTTATGAGATCAGTTTCATTGTATCACGCTTGGTTTAACTTTATGACTAAATTTCACTATATTAATAATATGCATTGTATTGTTTGTGCTTTGTGCTCGTCTGACGTCATGATTGTTCATCTTGTCTGCAGCACTGTCTGATTCTATCTGCTCGCCAATCTTATATCATCTTCGGACATATCTGAAAGGTAACCAAGTTATAACGATGCTGCGCATTTTGCTTTCTAGAGATCAGAGAGCTTTTTTCTTCCATTCACTTACTACCTGTCTTCCTGCACTTTAACTGCATGGGGTGAGATTAACTGAAGTGGTAGCGCATGAGGATCTAATCACACAGGTGTGGGAGAGATTCTCTAACAGCTCACATATTCTTCGTCTTTGTAAGAGGTTAAATTTCACCAGTGACATAAAGTCCCTTCGGTTGAATTTTGTATAAAGCTGTAAGCTTGCAGAAAAAGTGTACTGGAATATTCGTAAAATGTATTTCATTTTTCTTCGCATCTTTTCGTCACAACAATCTTCATCCTGAAAGATATATAGATAGTAATGCAAGCGATCCATACAGAAAGGCCTGTGGATCTGTTGTTGTTGGTTATAATACGTGCTGACGTGCATCGACAAATTTTAGTAAAAATTTATAATACTAAAGTGGTTACAGACGGACATACGGATAGGACGAAGCTAATAAGATAACTTGTATGGCGTTTAGTTGCGAATACGCCAAAAGCGTTCGTAGTGGTTCAGGTGAAATCATAAAAGTGGACGAACTATGGCCAGCTTCAAAACCTTCGCGCTGCTGGTCTGATGTTGTTCGCTTGACTGTAGCATCTCATCAGCTCTGCATGTAACCAAACCGTTTTCACATTCAGTCATGTGTGCAAGTGCACGGACCTCAGTTACGTGTAACATGATTGCCTGGCAGAAGTCTAATTTATACTGAGGAGGAAATTAGTCCGTCCAAGTTATTTCGAGAAGGATTTTAAAAACTTGTACAACAGAACAAAAGTACATTCAGTTACGTACGTTCTCATTCTGTAGTCTGTCATGAGACGGGTCCGTAGTCTCTTTCAAAGCGAGTTCTCCACATTGTGCGAGATAATGCTTCCTCTCACATTCCCGCATCTTCCCTGTTTAGGTCATCCAGTACCAAGATGTGACCAGCCCAGTTAGCCTTCTTTCGTTTTATTGTGTGTAGGATGTTCCTTCCCTCCTTGACTCTGTGTTATACTTTTATTTTTTTATACGATCCGTCCAACTGATTTTCTCCGTCCTTCTTAAGCACCACTTCTGAAGACTTTGTTTATATTTCTGACCAACTTTCCGAAGTGCTCAGGTTTCAGCACCATACAAAGCTGTGCTCCAAATGTAGCTTCTTCCTCAAAATTAAGTTTAATTGCTAATAAAAAGAGCCTTCTGCTTCTTGATTGCCACTTTTGCCATGACACTTCTGGGTGTGATTTCACGTGTACCCATGTGGTTTAAATCAGTTTAGGTACTATACCCAAAAATATTCATCTGATAAAATTTTGATTCCGTCACTGCTTAAAATTGTTTTTCAAAATATTTTGGAGGTTTGGTAAAGAAGGATTCCAAAAAATTCTCTTGTTGGTTTCGAAATTGTCTGTCCGTCCGCATGTGTCATCTCAAGAACGGGGGAGCATTAGTCTTACAGAATTTTTATTTTGGAGTTTTACTACAGTCTGTCCACACTTCTACACACAAGTTACATGGAGACGTGCGCGCTTTTCTGCTCGCATCTTAAGCGTGGCAAACTGGATAATTTCTAGAAGGGAAACAATTTCGATAAGAAATTAGAGAGGGATGATTGAAACACACAGTTCCTGTCCGAAGCACACTGTTTAGGGGTAACACTGCGAAAATGCTCAGATGTTACTGTGCGTACTTTTTCTAACTTTTTAAACAATATCTTTTTTCGTATTCTTGGAAAGATTTTTTTGGGAGGTATTTAAATATGCAACTGCAGGTATTGTAAATAAATCCTTGATTGAGATATTACAGTTTTTAGCGAATATTATGGATTGGTTATTTAATTCTTAGCCTACCATCCGGATTAATCTACAGCACAGAAAGCTGAATATAATGCCAGCTTGCAGTAAATCGGTCCTGCGTGTCATTGGACACTTTGAATCCTAACATGCAATTGCATCCTGTCAGTGGGGATTGGAAAATTCGCCAGCAATTACTGGCAATAGGAAGACTGCACAATTTGTAAGACTTCAAGCTTGCACGGAGACCAGAAGGGATAAAACCTTCCCGTGCTGTAAGCCACGTCGGTTCGGACTGAGACACGTTCTGGCCTCATCATTCCCTAGTGATGGAGACACGGCATGTTTTTGAAACTAACTACGGACTAATGGGAGTCGAAGCCCCAGGGGAATTTTGCTGCATAGAATTAAATTAAAACTGTGATATTAATTCTAGAATATTCATTGCTTGTGGATTGTGGAGACCAGCAGTGAACGGTTCGTATTCTGCACGTGACAACACATGGTAATCGGTTGGTGTAACGAAGTAGAATATATTTCCGTACGTCATGAGCCTTGGAAGAAGTTACATCTGCGTAGTTGGCTTGTAATCTTTTCATTCTTCTTTGCTGGGTTGGTTGGTTGGTTGGTTCGGGTTTCGGGACATCTTGTCACAGCTCATTCTTTCAGAATAACCTTTCATATTGTTGTAATGTACATACTGAATACATTAACTCCTTGAAGGATTACAGTTAATTTGCTTCTATTAATTTTACATATAACGCAAATTATTTAATGAAGGTGCCCGAGGGACAGTGAGACATCCTAGTATGTTTAGACGGTGGCATAATTTTATGTTACAGTTACGAAATTGCGGGAGCACTGGGACGAGACGAACTCGAAGGTGATGCAGAGGAAGACGCAGTTGGATGCCATGCTTACAGACAGTCAGCGGTACGACAGCAAGCGGCTGGAAGTGGAAGCTTGGCTGGGGCGGATGGAGACGCGACTTGAGCGGATGGGAGCGGTGGGTCATACCGCGGACGTGTTGGAGGCACAGCTGAGGGAACAAAAGGTACAAGAGATTTCTCTGCGTTAGTTACATCTGTAGCCAGTTGTATGCACTGTTTAACCCAGTGGTTACAATATTGTACAACTTGCCTTGACGGAGAGACGTGCTGCATTTTCTCACAGAATGTTTTGGTGTGCGTCATTTGATTCTCACGGTAAGTAGCGATTATTTCCCTGAACAGAGTCAACTTATTGGTTTTGTAATGAAGACTGGCAGTTTTTATTGGGCGGAGGGAATTCACTCTTTGAATATAATTCGTACAGTTTTATGCCCCAAATTCGATGGAAGTACCGATTTCGGCCCGAGTTTAGTAACTCGACAGCGTTTTTCCTCTGCATTATTCTCAGAGTAGTCCACTTCCAACAGCTGCCCTTTGTAACGTCTCGACACCAGTTCCAGAGCCGAGATTTTGTTGATTACATGGCTGTCCACCCAACTACTACGTCCAGTCCCAAGGCATATCATAGACCTTTCCCACGAAGTGTGAAGACGGCGAGAGCCTGAATCCGAACAAAGGTACTGAAGTGCAGTGTGCCTATCCTCCCACCATATGCGTCTGTGGCGGGGTGTTTGGCACAAGAATGTTTCATCTTGTGGGTGCGTCTGGAATACACTGTTTACTGGAAAAAGAACTGCTTGACTTGTAACTATAATCCAGGAATACGCTGTTTGCTAGCAGCATCGTTCCTAGTTCCTCTGTTTTCAATAGTAAATCTAATTGAAATGGCATCGTTGCTGCCTTGTGGACGCAAACAAGTTTACGGTTTTGGCGTAAACAGACATGTGGTACCAAAATAGTGCAGCTATAAATAATCATACACAATCAGTTATATGGTAGGAAATAGGGTTTTTTGTTCAGTGAACGCCACATCGTGGCCTAGCTTTTATTTCCGGGCTGCTAAGAGGCGTGGAAACGTTCATACACCTTCCAAGGGAGTCCCTGACAGTTAATTGTAAGCATGTAAAATACCGTACTTTCTGGCGAGTCTGTCATATAAAATTATGCTGTCACCCCCACCACCACCACCATCATCATCACCACCACCATCACCACCACCACCTCCTCCACCACCACCACCGCCGCCGCCTCCACCACTACCACCACCAGCAGTATTTTGTCTTCATTATCAGTAATAGGAAGTCTGTTGTAGCTACTGCAACTACGAAGTGGAGCTAGCACAATGATGCTGATTACCTCCTCAAATTTCCCGCCCATCTAAACGCTAAACTTCCTTTTACCTGGCTCGCATCAGCCGGCCCCTCGTTCACAGGGCTGCTTCAGATTCCAAATTGGATTTTGGTTGTGTTTGTGAAGTTCATTTTGTACTTCAATAAGTCATATTAAACTGTGACACAGGGTTATTTGTGTATCTGCTGTTCCTTATGTGATAACGTACATATGTGACTCAGGACAGGATTAATTGTCCTGCCGGTTAGACTAAACGACCTGCACTGGAATCCAGGAGGGACTGAGACTGAATCTCCAGTACTGACGCCAGTCAGTGCTGAGTTTCCATTGGTGCTTGGGGTGCAGTGACCACCTCATAATCACCAGTCTTGAGATTGCAGTTCGAAAAGGCGCCCGTACCTATTTCGATAAACTTACTGTCGTTGTGGCAGTACAGAGTCCTTCATGAAAGCTGATAGTCGCCCTTCGTGTCAAACAAACAGTATTTGTAAACGTGTTCGCTGGACCCTGTTATGAAGTTATGAACCTTGCTTTAACATTTCATGGCAATAAGATAGTCACCAGTTCAGGCATCTATGGGGACTTGGGCGATCAGTTACTGTGGTCGCGGGTTCGAATCCCCACCGGAGGTATTTTGCTGTTATATGTATTATCGTCTAACGATGAATGCCGTGACCCCTCATTCAGTGAATTGTGTCCCCTATTTCAAAGGTTTGGGATAATCTTTACTATGAAGGGGCTTGTTACTGGACGCTCGTCAGTCATGGGTAAAGTAGCGTAGGCTTGAAGTTCAACGCTAACCTCCATCCGTCCTGAGGTTTAAAACCAGTGGAAATGTACCTCCACTCCTGCATACGTCTTAGGGTCGCGGTTCTTGATAAAGCAGGGTACGGAGAAGGTTGGTGTAGTGGTAACACTCTACATTCGTGGCGTGCCTGGCTCGAATCTCGGACCGCCTTGCATTGTCACTGAGGCTCTTCGCCGTTTTCTTCGGTCTCTGTAGGCATATTCTGTAATAGTACCTCGGCCAGGCCGTACTGTGCATCACGTAGTCTGTTTTGCGACAGGTACATAGCCTCTTCCAAATCGAGTTCTCCACAGAGTGCGATCTAGTGCTTCCTCTTTCAGTTTCCAGTATTCTCTCGTTTCCTTAAGGTCATCCAGCAGCTGCTTACGTCTTCTTCCTCATCTTCCCGTCAGTCTATCCTCATCTTTATCTTTCCTTCATTAATATGTTTTAGACTGTAGTTTCTACGCAAGATGTGACCTTGCTAGTTAGACTTCCTTCATTTTATTGTATGTGGGATGTCCCTCTCCTCCTTGGTTGTTTGTAGTACTTCGTCATTTTTCACACAATCGGTACAGCTGATCTCCATACTTTTCCAACACGATATTATTTCCGAAGTGTCCAAGTTTCAGCACCACACAAAACCACCACCACTTATTTCCAAAGCCATTCCAGTCTGTCGTTCTTCAGTCGTTCGTCTGATAGTCAAATGAAACGCCAAAAGATTAAGCACGTGGGGGAGCTTGACCTGGCACCTACAGTCAAGGAGGGCAAGCCTTGGACTAGACTTCGGTAGCAGTGAAGATGAGTTTAGGTAGGCCACCTAAACGTGTGTTATCTGTACTGTGTTCACGCACTGTGTGGGACGCTGTACATTATGGTCGTGTGTTTGTGGTAGCTTAGGACTGTTCGGGTCACGTACTAGTGCTGGTTGTGTGGTATCATTTTCCCTTTAGCCATATCACGAACTTTGGACTATCATACCCACGTTTACGACCATTGTTGTTGAAGGCTGTCTTGCTGTTTGTGTGGCCGCTTTAAGGAAGATTCTGAGGGCGGCTCACTGCCCTGTCCGTGTGTCTGGAGTACAGTGGCCGCAGCATGTAGCTCTTCTCTCACCTGTCTCTAATGCCGAAGTTAATAATACTTGGATCGTTGCCTCCACGTCACCTGGTTTCTTTATGTCGCAGTGAGAAGGCTCGGGAAAATTGTGTCTTGATATTTACCTTTCTGCCAGCACTGTTGGAGGAAGTGATCTGTATGCGCTTAGGTATCGTTCTGTCACTGATCTACAGGACACAACGAAACCACGAAGAGTTATTACAGTCGGCCTGCAGGTCAAGAATGGACTCCCAATCCTCTCGAATGCAAGTCAGCTGTGATAACTGCTTCAGTGCGACCGAGTAAATTCCGTGAAAACAGGTTCGTCGGTGTGCTTGTTGTGAGTTCAACCGAAATCCTGTCGAATGTGAAGCAGGTGTGGCAGTAAATCAACTGCGAACGAAGAACTCTGTGGGAATGTAACAGAGGAGGGCTTTCCATGCCCATAATCGAACTAGAGTCATTACGATACGAAATGGGAGTGCTAAGTGCCCAATGGCAGCTAAGGAGAAACATGAAAATTTCTCAAAATGGGAAACTTTCCGATCAAAAATGAACAGAATTCTGGTAGTCCAAACCATTCATCTGAGGCTGAGTCAGTTGTCGAAGATCTGTTAGAATATGCTTCGTCGTGGCTGGGAGTCGAAGCATTGTTCTCCCACATACAAAGTAGAGATGTTAACCTCTCAGCCCTAGCCTTCTAAATCTTAGTGGGTTTATCTCCAGTGTTTCCGTTCTAACCAGACAGTATGAGGAGCTGCGTATCTCGGACTTGCTCTGTATATTATAAGGATGAACAAATCAAGGATTGTGGAATTGTGAGCGTACAAAAAGCACGGGAAGTGCATAAATTCACACAAAACTTTAGCTGGGGAACCTAAATTGGAGGAACCACATGGGTGATTGATGGAAGTATATTATTAGAATGGAGTTTCAAAGATCGGGTGGAAAGGATTTTTGTGACCCGGGTAAGGTCCATTAAAAAGCTGTTGTGAACATGGTAATGAACCTGAAAATTCTGTTAAAGAGGGTAAATTTCGAGAATGGATGAGTGATACTCAGGTTTTCAGCAAGGGCTCTGCTACATGGAATTAGTTGCTGATATGTATCGATAACATGTTTTACCAAATGCCAGGTATTGTTTGTGCAAAGAGATATATCACGACTTTGTGTCAGTGGTTTTTCAAGTGACACTTCTAGCCTGAAGTACATTTACTATGATGGATGGTCAGAATGGAGGCTAAATATACTGGTATATTTCTTGAAGTAATACACTAAGTCCTCCATCCGGGTAATTCATATGGTACTGTCAACACTGGTTCATTTTTTCTGGTTACTCCTGGGAAGAGCACAGGACATCCATGAAGAGCTACCATAAGATCCTTTTCTTCGCTAATTATTTTAAATTGACTCTGTATTGATCTTCTTGTGGAGGTGCTTCATCAAGTGTTATCTTGCTTGTAATTTTCCTTGTTCTACTTCTGCTTTCAAATGAACAAGTTAACGGGCTGTTGTTACGTATAACATTTCGTTTGCCTTGAGGAAGTACTAAAAGTTTTAAAGGTAAAGGTAAAGTGATCCCATTACAGGCCCGGTGTGGCCCAGAGGGTGGGTAGAGGTATAGTTCTACTCTTCCATGACCGCGGCACTAGAAGGGGGTGAGTGGTCAACAAGACGCCCCGACCACACTTTACCCCCGGGAAGTACCCGGTACCCATTTTACACGAGGCTGGGTGGGCCCCAGGGCCGGTCTGGACGGGCGGAAAGTCTCGTCCCCACCGGGATTCGATCCTGGACCGTCCAGCTCGTAGTCAGTCGCTATACCTACTGAGCTACCCGGTCCACACTAAAAGTATTCTTCATAAATAAGAGGTGTTTACAAGGATTCCAGTCCAGTGCCTCCCTTTCTGCAGATCTATTGACTTCAATTTATCTGTGTCAAAGTCATTCCAGTTTTGTTTCTTTGATTTGCACTGAAATTTCTTCGTGGCCTTTTGTGCTCTTGTCCCTCCGATTGTACAGACTATAAACTCCCTTTCCACTATACGGAAATAGATGAAGAGAAACCGACTTGTGTTGTACTGTACTTGGCTGTGTCTCTAATAATGTACCAAAAAGTGACACTTCTTTTTTCGCAGTGAAAATCAAGACTCTGCGTTGACTGTGGTTGGCATGGGTGCAAAAGAAACAGGTGATAGCATCTGGTTCATCTTCTCGCTGCAAAACTATAAACCATTGGTGTGCCTCTTACATTAAATAAACACAAAAGAGCAGACTACATTAAAGATGTCTAGAGCAGTTTTTATGCATTGGAAGATTCATTGTTTGTATGTATATGGTTCTCAGTAGAGTTGTTTGTTTTGTTTGTTTGTTTGTTTGTGTGTGTGTGTGTGTGTGTGTGTGTGTGTTTGTTTGTCACAGATTGCACATAAGATTTGGTATTCTTATGGCAGTGAGTATTAGAAATGACATTTATTGGGATATGGCGCTTTGTAGCGTGGTAGGTGAATATCAGACTGCGTGGTGTCGCATACCAGAAGACTGTAGTATTATCGCTACGTGTATGTACTTCAGAAAATGATGTATTTGTGGCTGCTTGTCTCTAAAGCTAAGGTAGATTTGTTTTGAGGGAGGTAATACATATTACCGACATTGGATGCTTGTGAATCTGTTTAAATGATAAGGGAGGTGGTGAAAAATTATTGTTTTCCATAAATATAAATTGACTGTAGATTGGAGTGCTTCCTTTCTGTGTTTGAAGACGTAATGACAGCAGTTATCAGTAACTTTCATTTCCTTTCCATGCGATGACATCAGTCTGTCAGGTTCATGGTTTTTGTAAGCCCCCCATTCCCATCTAACATTTGCCTGTTGGCACCCCATTGTTCAAATTCATTATCAAAATTCTCACACCACATAGTGTGCATAGATCAATTCCACGGTGTAATACATAATGTAATTTTAAAAAATAAGTAATATTACTCTGATATCTACTAGAATGATGATTCATGGAAACCTAGCGCCTGTTTACAGAGTGATCGAAAAGTCACAGAACCCTAAGTGATATTTAGTGCTAGCTAGTAATGAGTGCGATGAAGGTAAATTGGTAGTCGAATATGTTGATATGACTGTGCAGAAGCTGCGTAAGGGCAAGCAGAGGTCACGTGACTTGCCGCCATCTCATCAGTTCCTTTAAAACCGCGCGTCTATGGACGTGCTTTTGCTCAAGTACAGCAATTTTTATTCTGGAACGGTATTTTCAGTATCACTACTATATTTTTGTGGCTCAATGTGAATAAAAATCCAACAGATGCAACAGTATGCAGATATTTATTCACTGCAAAACTACTCTACATGTTTCGGGTGTCACAGCACCCATCATCAGGAGTATTAGAAACTGTACCCGCAGCCTCCGGTACAGGTCATACCACTTGTACCGCTACTCCCCTCCAACATGGTCTGATCGGGACTGGTTTGTGCGACTCACACAAACCAGTCCCGATCATACCACGTTGGAGGGGAGTAGCGGTACAAGTAGTATGACCTGTACCGGAGGCTGCGGGTACAGTTTCTAATAGTCTTGATGATGGGTGCTGTGACACTCGAAACATGTAGAGTAGTTTTGCAGTGAATAAATATCTGCATACTGTTGCATCTGTTGGATTTTTATTCACATTGAATTACGATGCACGGAACCATGACCTTAGAAAAAAAAATTTTTTGTGGCTATTTAAGAGAGAAAAAAAAACCAAATTCACATGATAAATTAAAGCAGAACATCCAAAACTATAACTTGAATGTTAGGACAGTAACTCAACATCAGGTTGCTAGTAACATGCCGAAGAGAGTGAATGCATTGCTGACCACATTGGACGTTTTGAGCACTTACTTTGAGATTGTAAGTGTATTTTCAAATTGTAGAATAAAAATTTTAAATATATGGAGATTTTTAAATTTGTGTTGCATGACTTTTCATTCACCATGTATAAACATTATGTATTAGCCGAAACGTAGTTATCAACAGATACGCCGAACATAGTACCACACACAACGTAGTAAACAAACAACATTTTCTGGTAACGACAAGAAATAAACACATCCAAAAGCATCTTCCGGAAAGGAACTACTATACTGCACTGCCTCAACGCCAATACTGTTTTGCTATCAAATTACTTATCCTATATTTTAAAAGTTGTAACATTTTTTTATTGACGTGTAATCAACTGACATCAAAGGACCGAAATCTCAGTCTAACCCTACAAAAATGAGGTTGCAATTGTGATTTTAATGTTATGTATTTTAATGGCCTGAAGATGAACATATAACTCATCAGATAAAACACAATAAGTAGTTGTGTTGATAGTGATTTATGACTACTTTGAGTATAATACTATTTACTGAAATTAGCAAGCATCGGGACAACTGTTGCATTTCAAAAATGTGGAATGCAGCACCATTTTTCAGTGTAATACTTCGTTAGAATTATTACTCAAATACAGTTGCCTCATTACCCCAATGCTATAAATTTTGTTTAAATGTAAATAACAAGAATTTTGTATGCTTTGTTTCAGTCATATCATGCAGAACTACATCAGTACAAACACCATATTGAACTATTCAATCAGCTCACTCAGAAGTTAATTGCTGTATACCAACAAGATGACACCACAAAGGTGAAGAAGATGACTGAAACAATCAATCAGCGCTACAACAATCTGAACACAAGGTGGGAAGTGGTTATTTTTACCCTCTGCAACAAAAATTTCATTATATTTCTTTTTTCTCTGCCTGCTCCTGATATCTGCTTAGAAATTTGGAATCCTGTTGGATCTCCAGTTTGTATTGCTGCCTCTCCTTACTTGTTTCTATGAAACAACTTGAAAACTGCTGAGAGAATTATATTAAACCATGTTGATCCCCTTCAGTTTTGATTTAAATCAAGGGCAGATTTAACAGCCACTTTATGTAAAGATATGTTTATGTTTCTGCACACATCTGAAGTTTAAATCACAAATATTTGTCAGAATTAAAAATGTATGAATAGGAGTTGTTAGAGAAGAGTATGTTAAATGAGAGTACAATGGAATGAGATGATACATACGATACTTTATTAATATTTAGGGAGCACATCAGAATTGTAATACTCTGCACACAAATTCATTTTGTTAGCCAGAATTCCATTAGTAGGAAAAGAAAATCAGTGTTTTGATATCATTATGCTCAGTGCTTGTGTGGGTGTTAACATGCATATGCACATTCCCTCCATGTCAACTTAAGAACCAGTTGACAAATTTGCACAAGAATTTTATGAACTTTACATCATTGGGTATCATACCAGCACCATATTTAAAGTTTCCTGCAATCAGTAGAAACAACATGACATTTGGAAATATGTATTGTGGGACTGACAGTCTCTTATTTTAATCTAAGTTAATAAAATTATATCTTTGTAAAATGCCTTTGTTGGGATAGCCCTTTTGTATTGTAAAGAAAAAACATGGTGGTCCTACAAACCTTTTTATAAGCCTCCAGTCTGTTGACTGTAACTAGTGAACCATTGTTGTGATGATGACTTGACACCAGGCTCATAGCCGGGGGGTGCAGGGGGGGTGCAATGCACACACTAAATATGTGAAGACATGCACTATAAATTTGCAAAATACCAAAGAAGAACATGCTGATCAGCGTGCTAAACTACGTGGGACTCCCTACCACACCTACATGTTGTCTTTGTTGACCTTCACTAGTAGGTAAAAACTCATGTGTTTGCAGGATGTTTTATATGTTTTGAGTACAGTGCATAATGTAATGAAAGTGTTGATTGTGCGGTCCTGACAAAGGCACGTTTTATGCTTGTGCGTACTTATATTTATGCTCTATATGTAGAATGGAGCGTTATGTACATGCACAATCTTATGTACATACATGTATCTGCACTGGAAGCTGCTGTACTATCTCTGTTCATGGGCTGGTTATGGGCATCCTTGAAACCACGTTATAACCACTGTGAGAACATCGAATCTCACATGAGCTTACAAATTCTACTCACAACAGATTGTCATAGTTTTTCTTGTTCACATGCTGTAACTAATGTGGTTCTTGTCTTCATTCTTCAGATTCAGTTCTTCTGTTCAATTAACCTTTTCATAAGGTCCTCAAAATCATATTATCAATTTTTTGTTAGGTGTTCAGTGAATTAGTGGTTTTCTCTTCTCTCCAATTTTTAGTGTGTGTGTGTGTGTGTGTGTGTATTTTCTCAGCTCTTTGTTTCGTGGTTTATATTATATTCACTGCATGTCAATATCATTTGCATTTAGTTCTACCTGCGGCCTGTCTTGACATTATGAATAGAAAATTGCTGTCATTCAAGTGTGGTTGCTATGGAGAAGGGTATGGCAAGTGGCCAAGGTACAGGGCGGATTACAAATTGTAGTTCACAGGGAGCATGCAGCCATATTTTGTAAAAGGTAGGATAGCTCATTACTGGGACAAGGCTGTAGTCTGGATATCTGTAGAATTATGGTACAGTTCCGTGTATTTGTGTTCTCTAGATCATCCAGACTGGCTGTGGGGCTCACCCAGCGTCCTAGTTAATGTTTAGTAGGGACTGTCTTTCCAGAGGGAAAAAGCAGATGTCATTTCACATTGTGAGCTCTATCAAGTCCCTTAGCAGCCTACATGATTTTTGTGAATGTACATAGTTGCATCCAAATTAATTTTCTAGAAAATTTCGACTCCTCAGATTTAAAAGTGTAGCCACTTAGGTGGTAGGAGATTAGGGATGATAGCATAAAACATTTGCAAAATAAGGAGTTAATTTGGCCTTGGCATCAGACCAGGTACAACAGAATGCACTGTCGAAGATAACTTGATGTTGAACCGTTGAGGGTTAAGAATGTGTGGAACTGTACCCTCTGTCCCTCATCACCCTTCATGGTGTACTGTTTAATTAAGCAGAGGGACAGCTGTATCTCTTCCTTCAAAACTGCTGTTATGTGTTCATGGAATGAATATCAGTTGGCTAGTGTAGTGCGGGTAGGGGTGATGAATGATGGAAGTAATCAAGCTTACAGTTTTATCAACATTCTCATGAAATTTTATACATTCTGTTACTGGCTGGACATATTTTGCTCTCATTTCTTATTCCCAGAGACACTTTTGTTAAGTTGTATGCAAGTTTCATGTTTCAATATATTTGTGTTATTCCTGATACTTGTACTGTCTGTGTAATATCACAGTGCTGTACAAGATGTTAAAGTAATATATAGATAAATCATACGGTGTTTTTAAAGATATCAATATATACTCTATGTGACTTGTATTTAAAACAGAAATTAGAATCTTCACAAGAGGAACACTGGTACACAACTATGATGTAACCGTGTTGTATTTTCCCAACCACATGATACTTCAGTCAGATCAGCTGTATTGTGGGCTGTGTTTTGTGACAGTTCACCAGTTAATTAGTAGACTGTGAGTAATGCAGAGACTCCATTTGGATATTGTTTATAGTCTTTTGTTACTAAGTAAATTAAAAAGTAATATGAGTGGAAATGTATTAGAAGATAAAGAGATGTGGTTAAAACAGATAAAATGTGCCCCGTTTGTATCTGCTACTTGTTGAGCTGTTGTTTCTGTACCCTAGTGCAGGGCCTGCCATTCAGTTCAGAATTTTTGTGTTCCCATCTGCTGTATAAAATGCAAAGATTAAAATGTATGAAATTAGAAATTATACTATTCTCAGTATGGGTCTGCAACTTGGACCCACACATTATGGGAAGAACATAGATTTGAGGATGTTTGAGAATAGTGCAAAGATGAGAATGTTTGAAAAAGATGAGGGAAGCAACAGGGTATGGGAGGAAACTGCATTAGAAGGAGCTTTGTAATTTGTAATTCTCTCTAAATATTGTTAAGCTGATGAAATAAGAGGGTGTGAGATAGGGTGTGGGAGAGACGAGAAATTATTCTGGGGTTTTGATGGGATACTTGAAGGAAAGAAAAATATTTAAACTTGGGCATAGATGGGCAAGTGGTATTAGAATGTATTGTAGAGAAAGAGAATGGAAGGATATGAATTAATTCTTATGGCTTAGGATTGGGACCTGTGGCAGGTAGTGGTGAAACCTGATGCAGGGTTCAGGTCTAGCAAATGACACAGCACCACACTGTGTATCCTTCTGCTAGACTTTGTTCACCACAGACTATTATGGACAAGGTAATGAGCATGTTGGTGTCATAAATGTGGGGAATTTCTTGACAGGCTGAGGAGCTGTTTGCATCCCAAGCGGGACTCTTCTTAATGGAGTTAATGTATTAAACATTTTCGGGTTCACAGATTTATTTTAAAATTTTAGGACCTAGGGTCAAGACCAGGATTTTCTGTGGAATTATTTATGAAAAATCCCATATTTTAATCTCTGTAAAGATAGAAGTGTAAGTAAACTCTGCTGTTAGTGAGGAAAAACATTGGGAAACTGTATTCCATGTCAGAATACACAGAGCTTTCACATAAGTTCCTAGTAGGTGTTAAGCTCAGAGATAGAGAGAGAAATAGAGATAGAGAGAAAGGGCATGAAAATTGTTACATTTAAAAATGGTAATAAATGAAGACAAAGACCTTGAATTTGATATATTAAGTATTGATTACATGAGTTTATGACCCAGTAACAGGCTGTGGTTTATGCCATGCACTTGCTTACCAGGCTAACACACGTGGTTGTTCATATGAATCCAGTCCAGTTGGACTTTTAATGTTGTGCATAACGTTCGTCAGTATTGTTTGTTTTATTGATGGCAAGAATTGAATTTTAAACATTTATTTTATTCACGTTACTCATAAAGTGAAAGATCCAGGCTGTCATTTTTTTATTTTTCCCTTAAAACGATACTTTCTACAGAGTTTGTAAGTATGTTTATGAATTGTCTGCATTTTTAATTTCAAATGGCAAGCTGCTGTGTTTCACTAATTATTACCATCAAACCAAAAGACAAATACGGCTAAGTTCCTTTTGTCCAGCATCCGATTAGTCAGAAAGTTGTTATTATGTGGCACTTTAGAGTTGTCCCAAGACCAGAAGTTATGCTTTTTACCAGAAAAAAAGCTTCATTATTGAAACAGGCAGATCTCGGGGTCATGTTCAAAAAGGCCTCTGAGTATGTCTATACATCAATCATTGAGTTATCTCATGACCCCTCTTCTCCCATTTCATCAATTTCTTCAGCTATGAATATTATAGAAAGCACAGAATAGGATGCTCATGACTCTGAACAAGCAGATGAAGGAGACATCCAAATGGAATAATCTTCTGATGAATAATCTTCTGATTAGTTGTACAATCCAACTGCAGGAGCACCAACAAACTATTAAAAAGTAATCCTGTTACAGGCCCGGTGTGGCCCAGAGGGTGG
>Ga0123357_10003326_pt1 | contig 18384 bp, 11 predicted proteins | sample TergutEmb28metaG_FD_89873 | JGI IMG/M metagenome (GOLD analysis project Ga0123357, IMG submission 89873) | Embiratermes neotenicus P4 segment gut microbial communities from Petit-Saut dam, French Guiana - Emb289 P4 | ecosystem: Host-associated > Arthropoda: Insects > Digestive system > Gut ... | reverse complement strand
GTGGCGGACACTTGTGAGTGCGGTAATGAACCTTCGGGTTCCGTGAAATGCGGGGAGTTTCTTGACTAGCTGCAGACCAGTTAGCTTCTCAAGAAGGACTCTGCACCATGGAGTAAGTAAGTATAACAACCTGAGATTGAAATTCTGTCCTATTTCTAGCCTCATATAATAGTTGTTCTAATTGGTGATAGGAAGAACAACATGTCTTTGCAAACCAGTTGAGATGTATCGATACGGTTAGCAGTATTTCAATCCCACCCTTGCATGTTAAGCATTTTCTCCTGTTATAAGCTCGCTTGTTCAACTTTCTTTCAAGAACCTTCACATTCCAGATTTGCATGTACAATGAGAGTGTAATATCCTCTTATACCTTAATGACTGTCGTTTAAGAGCGGATCAATGGAAGGGTGGTCTGTAGCGATTATAGATAAAGATAGGAACTCTTGAATGTTACAAGTGACATTTCATCGAACTTTACACTAATATTCATAGAAGTACACAACTCACACATTTATGAAGTGTTTTGGAAGAAAACCTTTAGAGAAAAATAATGTCCTTATGTACTTCTATCAGTAGAGGCATATTCCTCAAGTTGATTACACTGAAAATGTCATATCATAAACGAAGTTCTCCATACATAAAACAATACACTTTCCGGTCGTCCTACTGTCTTTCTTCTTTCGTTTTACTTCATAAGATAAATACTAGAAGCATTCAGCGGCATCTTGCCATACCTATCCGTGCCTCTACTTTACTCCAGAACTTTCATTTATACTAAACGTAGATATAGTATCTAAAAAGTCATTAGAAGGAGGAAATGTGCAGACTGCAGCAGTTTATAATATTCCTGATTACACAGTGCATAGGGGAAGAGACAGCAATCCTAAAGGTTTATTTCATGAAAAGCAGCAGCTTTCAAGACTCGACTGCAATTTAAGACGTCATTAAATGCTACAGCAATACACACAAATCATCGTTCATTTCTGAACCAAATTGCGAGATAGAAAAGGAGCTGCGCAATCATATTCTCAACCTATTCACACTTGTTCTTGTCCCATTGCACATGAAATTGTTCATCGAAGCATTCCAGCATCTCGGAGGCATGCCAGCTACTTACTGCCGATATTAAGCATTTAAAGAATTGTGGTTGCTATATTTACCGCATAAAATAATATTTAAAATTTCGGCTTTTTATTATTTGTTTTAAGTATTTAGTATAACACAATAGAAACCTTATGGCCCCAAAGAATATTGACAAATCTCTCACTTCAATCTTATGCAGTGTTTTCGGTGACATATGTCAGATGATGAATTTCAAAGTCCGACGTCTGTTTGTCGGAGTCAAGAAAGGTTACACAACTGGGAGTAAAGAAACTTTGTACATAACTGTCATGAAGTTTTATAGACAAGTAACTTAATTAGGCTTGTTGTAATGAATTTAAAAGAAATCCATATAAGAGTACATACAGATTTAAAATTTCTCTGAAGTGTAACTTACAAAAAAAATAATAAAAAAAAACAGGAGGATGACTTACCACCACTGATATTCAAATTTGTTTTATAACACTCTATTTAAAATTTCAAACTAATCAAAAGGTAATAACAGATTTATTTTTTGTACATAAAGTTTGCTTGACATAAGCATTTCAAATTAAATTATCTGTACATTTTCTTATTTATAATACATGACACTTAACCTGATAAAAGAAATCCAGTCACCGCTAGAAAGAAAAGCTGGAAGTTTCACAGAACTAAAACGTTTAAAATTCTTCACTCGTCGATCAACATTTACATGAACTTCAAACTCTTGTGAACAATTTTAAGATGTGGCATCTTCACTGTCATCCTAAAATACATAATAAAATGATATAATCCTTCAACGTACAACTTTAATGTAGCAATTGTAGTTTGTAGCTACATGTTTCCGTTACCCCGAAGTGAACATAATATCCTTGGGGTAGCTGAAACACGTAGCTGCAATCCATAATTACAGCATTAAAGTTTTACATTGACGGATTATATTATTTTATTACGTATCTTAGATCAATAGGTACACGTTTTGGTCTTGAGACCTAGGGTTATGTCGAGCAAAGGTTGAGAAAAGCTGATATGTGGTTATGAGGAACCTGTTTACAAAACATAAATTCCTATAGCTTTCATGAAATTTACGTCTCATGGGTATTTATATTCTCATTTTTCCTAGTCAGTGATAAGGAGAAAAATTCCGGCACAAAAACACGAATCGTGATGATAACAAGTTCAGCAATCCAAATTTTCTTAAGTTTACAATTATTACTTTAATTCTCCGAAGTAATTACTGGAGTGCAAGCTTAACGTAGGATATACTTTAAGTTTTTTATAAAAGTACAAACACTTTTAGCCGTTCCTAATGCAGAATTTCTTTTGAAATTAAAACACGTATTTTAGTGAACACAAATCAGTTAACACATGGAAACGCGTACTACAAAAAGGTATGTGTCTCTTTGACAGAACAAAGGTAACGGTGCGTAAAATCGTTAGGGATTTTATTGCAAAAAGCTGTAGCAATATATTTTGTCTTCCCATACATGATGTACAGTCTGTAATTATGTAATAAAACAAAGAGCACAGTAACTGTTATCTGTCGCTGGAATTTTAATATTTGGCGTTCGAGAGTCAATTTACTTTTATCCTCAATTTTTTTGGTGGTGACACTAAAAAGAGAAGGTAGATTATTCTACGTGAACAACTTTATTGAACCATCCACATTTCCACGAAAACCCTTCACAAACGAAGGGATGTTTATGCACAAATAACATTGCGTTTTTAGTCTGTATAATTTCCTTAGCTCTAACTCCATCAGGCCGAGTTCTTACTGAGAGTTTAATGTTATTTCACATACTGCAGAATCTCAGCGTCTTTACGGAGACTACAGCTTATTACTGTGTTCACAGGAGTTCAGCATTTGTCACTAGTCTGTGTCACACGACTGAATGTCACACTCATTCACTATGTTGCTTGTTGTATGTCTAAACACAAAACATATGAATTGAGTGTGAATGTTGTAGAGATAGGATGGTAGATGTGTGGACTTGATTCAGCTCACAGTGGATAGCAACCGTGGGGTGCTCTTGCGAACTTGACAGTGAATACTCGGGTTTCATAAACACTGGGACCTTTTGATTATTTGAGCAACTATTAGCGTCCCAAGAAGGATCCTGATCCACGGAGTTAGGCGGTTTGTTTAATTAGCTCCTCAACCAATAACGTTTATTTTGTCAACCTGACTTAACTTCCCATCTTCATGACAAAATAATAATTTCTTTGCTACAAGTTATAAGAGTGCACCAATAGAAGGATAACCTGTGAAATTAACAGTTAATGATGTGAATTGTCAAATTTCAACAGAATTTCCAGTAATATAGACCTTTTAATCTTGTCTCCAGTACCTACGGAAATATGACCGAAGCTTGCCAGAAGACGTTATCATATAATTAACCTGGACAAAAATTAGAAGGGAAGAAAGCATTTAATGGCAGCCGGTAACTTGCTACAAGATCGAAAAGAATTCAGCCTAAATGCATAGGAAGGTTGAAGGCATTAACCATTCGTGGTTCATTGTTTGCCGATAAGTGAAATCACAGCGACCACCACAACACTATAATCGAAATATACTGGGTGAAACACGTTTTATACTTCTAATTCATGCTAGAGGTAAAGTAGCCGGAATTTCTTATCTTAAGAAAGTTTTCACTTTTGGTGTAAAGGGAGCTTTATTCTGACATAAAGGACAAGAATGAAGAAGAAATAAAATTTCCTTTAACCTATTCCTTACCTTAAAGAATTCATGGAACTGCAGATGAAACTAGCTTGGAGAAAATGGCAAGAAGTAATTCGGTAGAAGCTATCTCTCTAGTGGGTACGGGGGAAAATGGGGGGGGAAGGGTGGTGATCTCTTTGCTATAACGTGTTGTAACCTCCTCTAACAGCAGCAACGGTGCTACGTGCTAATATCTCGCATGGAACAAACTGCACGTGCTGTTAGTACCACCTACAGTGGGTGTGAAATTTAGTTTCTCCGAGTACGTGAAGAAAATAGATTGAGAATTTTTGACCAAAAAAAAAAAAAAGCGACGAGGAGTATAATCGGTACTCTTCGTCGGACATATTATTAGGATGACAAAACTGAGAAGGCTTGCGAAGTGGGAAAGATCACAAATGTGTATAAAATTATGGTCGTTTTCGAAGACCTAAATTGTAAGGTTGGATAATTTTAAAATTTGTCTTTAAGAACACCGACTAGGTGAAATAAACTTATCCGTCTCAGGACTGGATCTAGTTACGTGCTCTTGTGAATATGATGATGAACCTCTGGGCTAAATAAAAATTGGGGCGGTTCTTGAGTACTGTCGCGTCTATGAAATTCTCACGAAGAATTCTCCTCTATGGAGTCAGCGTTCAGTATTCTGTAAGGAAGCAATTTACAGTGGTCGACGGAAAGCTATCGCATAAGGTGTACTGACAATTTTAAGTCTCCTGCATTTCTACATTTTGGGTCATAAAGTTAAAACTGCGAAGACATGTTCCAAGACCGCGCACAATCTCAAGCTTTGCTGGCTAGAGGCGCGTCGTATATGCGAAATGTATTTGCTAATGAAGAGAAGCATAGCCCACGGGAGTATGAAACACTCCCGCCTGCCTCTCGATGCTACCCCTCTCATCCCCTTCGTAATTGCGGTCATGTTCCTGACTTTTACGGCAGGACAAACACGCGAGAGAGAAACAAAATGGATGACTCTCGCGGGGACATTTTCTCAACTATAAGCCCATCAGTAAACGTTCCGTGAAATTCGACTTAAAAAGGATTCTGTGTTCCTAAAAGCGAATAACCCTAATTTTTGTTTATATTGACATGCACGTATATCAAGCTCCCTGCAGAGGACCATTTCTTGAGAAGTTTAATATTCAACGTTTTGTGGAACAACAGAATTTCAGTGTCATTTTCCTTTTTTTCTCGTCATTTATCTTTAATTTTAGGCACAGGAATTTACGTCTGTTCCAGCCCCTAATAAACTACATCTTCACCTCTGTCGTCCCTTATTTCTCTGTACATTACGCTTATACTGTAATGCAGTCTTTTGGAATAAAATATAATACACTTTTGTCCATATTGAAACCTCTTCTTTTCATACTACTGGCTTTATAAGTCTAACGAATTTCCATTACCCTTTAAAACACCTACGATTTCCTTATTAAGTAATGCGCACTTGCGTAAACTGAACAAATAGACCATGCAGAGCATTCATATTCAATCCTGGGCCTTTCGGACTTAGGCTATATTTGCGGGCCGCTTTAATCTCAGACACACTCAACTTACATTATCCTTCTCAATAAAGGATAGGTTTTTGAGTGATTTGGCGAAATTCTCATGGAGTCACATGTAGTAATATTTAAATTGTTACAGGCTGCATGCATGGGAGCATCTTAATAAAGTTCCGGGTCTCGGTCTATAAGACGAAATACACATGAAACAGGAACAATTGTTTCGTTTTCCTTCAAATTAATTCACCTATTCTGCCACGACTTTTTTTATGGGTTTCCAAACTTTGAACGCAACAGTCATAAAACGTCTAAAAAAATTGCATTTATTTTGTTAGTTAAATTCTGTTTGATGTCGTCGACGTTATCATTTGTTACTTGAAAGCGGGTTTTACTCACAAAATGTAAAAAAAAAAAAAAACTATTCTGCAGCGGGCAGGCCTGGTGCATAAAGTAGCTGTCTGATAAACACACCTCCATTCGCCAAGAACAGCTTCGCACTCATCGCAGACTGAGCAGCAACCTTGTTTTGCAAAAGAAACACGCTTTCTCTGAAACTTGCAGCCTCACTCTTTAAATTCCTTTCAGTAATCTTCCCAGAACCTGAATACAGCATAACACAGTTCACAGTTTTTCCACCAGTCTTAAATTCTTTGAGTATCATAAACTTTTTATAGAAAACAGTCGTCACCTTTTCATCCTCGACCTTAAATGTGAGAATATTTGTGGTTTCGAGATGAAACTTGAAACTTTTCTCCTATCTACGCCCTGACATTTTGTTCAGGATCATAATGCAGCACCCAAGGTTCGTCTCCAGTAACGAAGTAACTAAGAAAGAGTGCCTTGGTCTGACAGGTCTGAACGGATCCCTCACTACTCGTAACTATGTGTTCTTTCTGCATCTCCGTGAGGCTTTGTTAAACGCATTTAAAATATGTACGAATGATGAATCATCCCCTGGTTAATGTGTAGTTCATTATCAATTCTAGGATCACTCGAATGCCTCTGGCCCCTAGTTGACGTCTTTTGAAATACCCTCCAAATTCAGAGAAGTTAATATCCGCCAATTTCAACTATTATTTTCGAAATCCTCACTTCCATCTCTGACTGTTTTAAACCATTCCAGACATAAGTGCGAGTTCGAACATCCCTTACACAAGACGTTGCCAGCATTTCGTTTTTTCCTTTTGCCGTTTTCCCGAGCATGAAAATTCATTTCTTTTTTCGCTCGCTGTCCCACACAAACAACAACAAACAACACGCACAACATAGGCGCAATACTGCTACGGATCCATTAATTGAGCTAGAACTTTCTTTTCCTAACCCTGGCGGTCATAAAATGAAATAACACAAACTGCTAACAATTTATTTATGCGCCAAACCATACCTCAGTAACGGAACTTTGTTTGACATCATGTGTTAGAAGTTCGTAAATTTTTGCGCTCGGAGGAGTAAAAAAAATAGAAACTTGAAAGCGCCAACATCCATTTCACCCCTTTCAGCGTTAAGTATGTTTTAATAATAATTATTAAAAGAGCATTTATTTTATGAATTTATAAAAGAAAACTATTTGTAGTGCTACGAAAACGAAGCACAAGAAACAATTACAAACATCATTTTTGTAAGATTATCCCTTCTGGCAAGTAAGGGTACAGAATACCAGTGGAAACAAAATAGTATTTCCTATAATAAGCCATTAAAATTTTCGCGATTAAATCCTTCATTGAATTATTTGTATATGCTATTAACTACAGAGCGGTTCCCTTATATTTCACGGGAAAAGCGATTAATAGTGTGATTTATCACTAATTAATATTTAATGAATTTTTATTGGAATTTTTTACGTATGTATAGGACAAATGATTGTAGGAGAGAGTTGCGAGCTCGTTATCATTAAGGACAAAAAAGCGGATGGTCTCTTTATTAGTTGTGACGGTTAAGTAGCGACGTTACGGATACTGCGAGGAAGGACCGGGAAGAGGAGCAAGTGAAGAGAGTAAAGAACTAAGTAGAAGAACCAACTTAGTGTACAAATGGATTGTTACTTAAACTGTGAGGTGACATAGTGACGGAGGAAATACAATTACGAAATTAAGTAGACCTAGTGACGAAGGGAATCTGAGTGCATTAAGGTTTCATGGGCTTTTAATAATTAAGTTATTCTGTCCCAGTACGGCTGCTGTAAAAAGAAAATTTGTTGGTGAAAATCGTACAATCCAGACTACAATTACAAAGAGTATTTCCTTATTTGCATTAAAGGGGCTGCTGTTTGCGTCAATTGTATGTGTGGTTTAAAGAATAATACTTTAAGAAACACTATGAAACAAAGTATGGATCATCACCCTTGAGTAGGCCAGAGGGCCATTAAAGAAAGGGCAAAACAACTCGGATTCAAAATATTTTTCCTAAAAGCAGATTTTTTCAAAATTTGAACTTTACAATCAGACTATGCAGTACGTGCAAGATATGTAATTTAGGAAGTATTAGCACAAAAAGATTGTTCAGTGAGAGGGAAATAATAAAAGTGCTTGGAAGCAGTAGCGTTTCTTGACCAGAAAAAAAAGTTTATTTCCACAATAATTTTATAAAGATTCGTTGTTGGTAGAAAAGCTGAGGAACATTCAAACGACGCGGAAGAAAGCTTAGAAACAAATTCCCTAATTTAAGTGGGTTTCTGCAGCAACAGATAAAAGTATCGATTTCAGCAACATAGAGCAATTTGACGTTTCCTTTCTTAGAGATGACTTGGAGATCAATATAACTTTGGAATGCGGTGCTATGATACAAATGAAAGGTAACACTGCACATTTAGATTTATATACCGACGAAATGAAGGTGCTGCAAAGACCGAAGTCACCAATACCCGCATAAAAAGTCAGGTGGACTAGTGACAAATAGAACGGCAAGAATGGCTGGAAGTAACAGTGGCGTGTGTTCGCTCGTCATGTAAGACACGAGAAATAAAACTGGTCGAATTTTGATGGTATAATATTGATTAATATATAAGGAAGGCTGTTTTTTTAAATTCCTCAAAATGTTGACGACCTTAAGTTGTTTAAAATTTTCTTAATTTAATTAGGGCAAAACGATTAAAGCATGGCCAATTTAAAAATTATCAATACTTGAATGAAATTGTGTAATATCTGTATATGGAAGTTTCCTGAAAGGGTCCACACCCGACGCTTAACACATACTTGACCCGAACTGAGAAAGTTTTCTCGGAATTAATGAACAGACAATAATTTCTCTCTTTCTGACTCTGAGTAAATGTATTACTTTGAATTCTGCATTAAAATTTGTCAACAGCTCAATGAAATCATGCCAACTGTAAATAGCGAATAAACTTGTCAATAAAATATTTTGCAAAACTGCAGAGTTCAAAAAACTTCCAACGTAATCGAACGACATTATACATTTTCCAATTCTGATACTGGAAATCACCACTGATTCAAAGGAGTAGGTGGCGGATATTCAGCTTCTTCAACAAGGACGTAAGTCCCGTTTTCAAATACACGTAAATATGATGCCGCAGTCGAATTTCTTTGAACGATGCTTAATGATGATACGGAAGGTACCTCAGCCCAACTGCAGATAGAGGTAATAGAATCGCAGCCTGGTTCGGGTCTATATTCATTTCGTTCGCTTTCTTGGATTTACAAAGCTTAGTTACCTGCTCATATGTTTCCAGTGCTTTGTGTTCATGTAGTCCACCACGACTGAGAAGTCGCTTACGAATCAATTTGATAGGAGCCACCCCGTTGTGTTGTAGTGCTAACTAAAATTTCGTTCAGTCAAAACACAACAATATATTCAGTAATTTAAAGCTGCTACATGTTCCGGTTAGCAGAACCATCATCAGGCAGACATTTCAGTACATGGACATGACATGGCATGTCCATGTACTGAAATGTCTGCCTCATGATGGTTACTTGTAAACGGAACATGTAGCAGCTTTGAATTACTTAATATATTGTTGTGTTTTGACTGAACGACATTTTAGTTATTACGAATCAATTCTTTTTTGAAGAGGTGCTCAAAAGTAAATACAGACCCTGACTTGACGATGAAAGACTGAAGAGCTACTTCCAAGCCACCACTTCTCTCGTATGTCCAAATATGGATAAATCGTTAAGAAATCGACAATTGTCAGCTTCTCATTGACGTTCTTCCTTTCTTTACAAACAATGTAAGTCGTAAACTTTAAATTATCTGTATAATTACCTCATTAATTTCTCATTTCAATTATTCTAATTACCTGATTGTTATTTTAACACTTAATCTCGTGAAATAAAATAAATTTGCTTTGATTAAGTAAGACTTCCACAGCTAATATTACTTCCCCTTCCGTAGGTTTGATAGATTTCCATATCGCCCTTGTGAAATAAGTTTGTTTTACAATGATTTACGGTCTGTCTTATTCAACGTGTCTCAAATTATTTACTACTTTAACAAAACCAAGTTATCTTAGGTTAAAGGTAATCCTGAAGAGGCGAAGACTGAATCAGAAACGGATTAACATTAGACATTCGTCATGCGTACTGAAAGGCATACTACTGTACCCGACCTTCTAGTGATCCTCCTAAGTCACAGGGATTATATTGGGGGATGGGACAACAAAGAAGATACGTCCAGTCGCAGTTACAGAAAACAGCCTCTTTTATTGTAATCGAGATACTGGATGTTCCACCAGAACACACACACATTTACATCCTGCCCGCTGTCTTGATAATGCCGGATGATTCGCGTGGACAACGATTTTTTTTTCTTTCTTTCATCACGAGTTGCCAAAATTCAAAATCATGCCTGTATCGCCTGACTTCAGGGTCGAACGAAGCTGAATGGTGAAATGAGCCGCGCAACAAAAGAAAGTAATTCTGTTGGCCTGCCAATATCCAGTCTACCACACGATCCCCGCACCCTTCCTACTCAAGCCGTCCACCTGAAACAACGGTTGCTAAGCGGAGGGCCCATGGGGGGAATTTGCAGAGTGAGCAGAACGGACGTTGACTTGCCGATGCGGACCTTTATAAAAAATTATATGAGTTTTAAATAAAAACCTTATATCTCAGGGAAGCCTGTTCCCGGGGTCGAACCTGGAACGGACCGCTTCACTACAAAGCTTCAAGGCTTGTTTGTGCAAGAGATGATCTGTTGTTCATTCTAAGTATTCTAGAAATAAACAGTTTTACACAGCGAACACACCACATGCTTAATAAAATTTTATAACATCTTCCTTATATTTCGTGTTCGTCAATTACGTCATGTAGTTTTTTTTTTTTTAAATCATGATTAATTTTTCAAGTAATCTGTTTTTGTATTTGCCGATAAATTTTCCCTTATTTTATTTATTTATTGAGGTATGTCTTCCGAATCCAAATTCTGCATCGTTTTGCAGAGTCACTTATTCGAATACATGCATAATTGTGCATGTGCCTGGCAATTACACGTTGCTGTTTAATATTTAAGATAGCGTAAAGTTAAAATTGTATTCAGTGGTGACCATCATTCATTCATTCATTCATTCTGTAGTCTGTCTTACGAAAGTTTCATAGCCTTTTCCATAGCGAGTACTCCAGATTGCGATCCAGTACGGCCTCCTTCAATTTTCAGTATCCTCTCCTTTCCTTAAGATCATCCAATAGCTGCTTAAGCCTTTTTCTTCACCTTTCCATCTCTTTTATATTTACTTGTACTTTTTCCGTAACAACGTGTTTTAGACGGCAGTTCCGAAGCGAGATATGACCAATCTAATTATCCTTTCTTCTGCTTATTGTATGTACCGAGGTGCTGATAAGTCCTTAGCCCGATCGGGAAGGAAACACGCTCGAAAGCATATCAGGTACGCGTGCGATTTCAACAACATCGAGACGCGAGCTGTCATCAAGTTTTTTTTTTTTCTGCAAGGCAAGGCGCCGAAGGAAATTCACGCCATTCTGACAAAAAAATTAGATTATTTCCTTCCTGGTCGGGCTAAGGACTTATCAGCACCACTGTAGGATATTCCTGTAGTCTTTGACTCTGTAATAATTCTTCATTTCTTACACGATCGGTCCAACAGGTCTTCTCTATCCTTTACGACACCACATTCAAACTCTCCCAGGTATTTCTGATCTAATCTCCGAAGTGTGTAAATTCCAGTACCATACAAAGATATGCTCCAAATGTAGCAATTTATTAGTTTCTTCCTTAAATTTAATTCTACGTTTCTGATGAAAAGAGTTTTCGTATTGTTGAATGCTGCTTTTGCCATGCAATTCTGGATTAATTTCACTTGTATTTCTTATATTATTTGTTATCATGCAATCCAACAATAGCTGAAATATTCCACATTCTCCGTTTGTTTTTTTTAACATACTGTAACACTAAAATTTAGGACTTAAAAAGTCTTTATTTCCTTATTAATTTACTGTAATATCATTACTCTGAACAATAATTAACTTTTCAATCTTAATAATAATAATAATAATAATAATAATAATAACAACAATAATAGTACCTACCGATTAACACCGGAGTGTCATGGTGGTAGCCCCTCACCATTTGTTACTTACGATACAAGTTTAGAGTTTTTTGTCTTAATGAACAATTTATTATTGATCTTACCTAAATATCTTCATTCTTCATTTTCTTGCTGCTGCTGCTGCTGCTGCGATATCAAATTACCTTGTCAGTATTTTCAATTTTTCATGCAATTTTTCCAGTCATGTGTCATTCATATTTTAGTAATTTTATGGTTTCTTACCCGCAAGCTACGTGTGAACTATCTTAACGATACTACTCTATATTATTTGGCAATACCAACTGTTGTTTGTATCCTTTATGAGTTTGATTAACATACAGTTAATTAGTCTTGTACCTTGTATTATTTGCAATCCATACTTTCGTGTTTGCAATATTGCACTCAGTGTTCTTTGTCTTTTTATTGCAATCACCTATTAATCTTCATATTTCTTTCGTTTTTTTATTCTAGTTGCTTCCTGTAAGGTTGATATTTACGAGGGGTGCTGATAAATCCTAAGTCCGACCTGCTTCCCGATGTCGTAGGACGGAATCGATAGTGAGGCCTGGTCATGTGCAGAATTGCAAGTCTTTTCTTATTACAGAGGCTGAAAGGAAGCATGTCAGGCGATGCGCGCGATTTCAACAACACCGACACGCGAGCTGTCATCAAGTTTATTATTTCCTTGGAAGGCAAAGCGCCGAAGGAAATTCACGCCATTCTGACAGAAACATTAGGGAAACATGCACCAACGTATGCCACCATCAAAAATTGGGTGGCCCAATTTAAAGTTGGTGATTTTTCAACCTCTGATGCGCCTCGTCCTGGACGACACAAAACAGTGACCACCCCGGAGATTATCGATCACATTCACAAGCTAATATTTGATGACCGCCAGATTTCGGCTGAATCAATAGCTGAGCAACTGGGCATCTCACGTGAGCGGGTTGGATCCATCATTCATAAAGATTTGGACATGCGGAAGCTCTACGCGAAGTGGGTCCCGAAATGCCTGAAGGCGGATCAAAAACGTCAACGGTGCCAGACGTTTGAGCAAGTTTTGGCATTTTTTCGGTGCGATCCAAATGATTTCCTGTCGCGATTGGTGACCATGGACGAAACCTGGTTATATCATTATGACCCGGAGACAAAACAACAATCAATGGAGTGGCGGCATAAGGGCTCACTCCGCCCCAAAAAATTCCGAGTGCAAAAATACGCTGGAAAATTTCTCGCCTCGCTTTTTTGGGGATCAAGAAGGCATCCTCCTCATTGATTATCTTCCAAAGGGCCAAACTATCAACGCGGAATATAACTCATCTCTGCTGGTGCAATTGAAGGACATTTTGAAGAAAAAAACACCGCGGAAAGGTCACCAAGGTGGTCTTGTTCTTGAAAGACAGTGCCCCCGCTCACCGGTCACTTGCAACCCAGAAGATAGTGGCCTACTTGGGCTTCCAGTGTCTTGATCTCCCACTCTATTCTCCGGATCTGGCCCCGTCGGACTACCACTTTTTCTCTGGACTGAAAAAAAAAACAATTGAAAGTTCGCCATTTTTCTTCCGACGCGGAGGTCATTGCTGCCTCTGAGACCTGGTTGGACGGAAAAACTTCTGAATTTTTTTGAGTGGCTTGCAAAAGTTAGAGCAACAGGCTAAGAAGTGTATTGAGTTCCGTGGGGAGTATGTTGAATAAATCCCGATTTTGTTCGCTGTAGCTTGTTTCCTTCCTGTTTGGGCTAAGGACTTATCAGCACTCCCTTACATTTCGTGGTTGTCATATCATTGGTAAGTGCTCAGTGTCTGGTGCTACGTAGCTTTGTGGTGTTTACATAATAGTACCCGTTAAGCCAACAGGATAACCAACAAGTTATAACAGCCTTATACGATGGCCAAAAATATGCACAGTGCCTGGATCTATGAGACTGTAGCGGTGTCCGCTCAACAGCACCCGACATTGGGCATGTTAACACAAACATAATTACTAACAATAAATGAAAGAAACCTTACAGAAAGGGCCTACAATAGAAAAGACCCAGAAACACACACACACACAAGTAGTATGTGACTGCAACAGGGAGATGAACAGATTGAATACAATAGGGCAAAACCGGAGTTTCGGGAGAGAAAATAGTGCAAACCTACTGTAAGAATCAGCGTGTGCTTTAAAATCAACTGCAATACAATAACGTGCAAAACAAACAAAAAATAGTTTGTTAAACTCATGCTGGGTAAATACAACGTCTTGTATTGCCATATAATGTAGCATAGTACAACTAACAATATATTAAGACAGATGGCACCGATGAAGTTAGCATCGAAAGGTCCTATGTCAAATGCGGTTAAGACGTAAATATGCGTAAGGCTGTTTGCAAACAACACATAAAATTCAACTTATCACACCGCATGCAGTTTTTTGATGGTAAAAAGAAAGATGAGAATCTCCCTGTCAGTGACGGTGTCGTTAAGCAAACAATACAGGGGATCCAATAAGACTGTTGCTGCTGTTCACAAACAGAATTCAAAGTTTTCAACGCTTCGATAAACTATTACGTTCGGATTAATTTCGCATTTGCCCCAGTGGAATATTCTGTGTTCGCATTACATAAATTCACTTCTAGAATACCGCTGCCAGTAACTTCAGCTTAGATTTGGTTTTTAAACACCAAGGAAACTTTAACTGCAAACTTTTAACACGGAGACATATGGTCCAAATCTCACAGGCAGTCACAGAAATATATAGGCCTATGACATACACCTAACTAGATTTACGTAGTTTGACTGAGAGTGTGACAAATACTCACTTACGTAGTGCAGTTTTCAAGGTGCTATATAATTTCTCTAAGTGGTGGGTGCCTACTACTTCAAATGAACATAATTTTTCTATGAACACTAAACAAATGTGATGAATATTTGAGGTGACAAAGAGCATATAACCTTATGTAACCTCATTTACTTTATGGACTTCTCCCATCGCCTAATGTAATGAAAATAATACAGTTATTACATTATTGTTCGGGGACAGCATGGTCCCTTGGCTCTGACTGTTGTTAAAGAAGAATACATAATTATGTAATAACATTATTTGTTAGAAGAAAGCCTGAAGATGAGGCCAACTCTATCCCGGAAACGTAATGCTGTATTAATTATATTAATTTTGAAAAAATATACCTTAGAAATCGTCCTTAAATTTAACGATTTTAGTTATGATACACCGTCGACACAACCTTATGGAATTTATAACTGTACTCTTTATTTTAAAATTTAACAAGACAAAAAATGTAAGTATAACTTAATTTTGTGGCGCGTTTATGCAACCTTTGTTGCTGTGGAAATTATTAACTACTATATATTAGGAGAGTGTGTCTTTGCTTATGCACCATATGACATCTGTGGCCTGTCCGGCTCTACAATATTTTTCCACATTATCTCATAAACGACACTGTTTTCAGGAACTTTTGCTGAACATAATACGCGTGTTTTGATTTTCTCTACAACGTTCGCTTGAAACATGTTTCATTCTGAGAACTGAGCGAGATATGATCATAAAGGTGTATTGTTCGTCGTGAAGAGTACCTGTTACTCTTGTCGGATTTTAATGAAAATTAAATTTTCTGGACAGATTTTCGAATAATACTCAAATATAAAATTTCATGAAAATACGTCCAGAGGAGGCCGATTTGTTCAATGCGCACGTACAGACAGACAGACATGACGAAGCTAACAGTTCTGTGAACGCGCCTAAAAATCATGCTTATCTACAAACCGAAATGTTGTCTTGAATCCTTCTCAAATATCACCAAAGAGCGAATTTCTTTGTCTTGAAATTTGGGGTTCTTAGTAGGTCGACTATCGGAGATCGTCTTATGGGATATGATGCTGTAAGCGTAGATGTATTAATACAAACGTATAGGCAGAATCTGTTTCCTTCTCCTCAATACTAAACACAGCTATATGTGGGTGTAATATATAGCCCATAGAATCTTTCATTATCTCCGTTAATTTAGCATACTTTAGTAAATGACTGTCTTTTCATATCCAAGTAGAAAGAGCTCCGACAACTCAGACAGAAAATTAAATAAGGTTCAGTTCGAGAACCTCCAAACCGTCATATACACACACACACACACACACACACATATATATATATATATATATATATATACATGCGTGATTGCGAAATTCCGCCGCGGTGTAAAGGATGTCTTCGCTTTTCAGCCATATTACACAGGATTGCTTGGTAGTTGCCGACGTTTCGGAACAACATATTGACCCCATCTTCAAGAGTTCAGAAGAATGACCCTTGAAGATAACGCAGATACGGTCCCGAAAAATCGGTAACTAACTACCAATCAGCGCTGCTCAATACACCAAGAACAACGAAGATATCACACACATACGTGTTTCAGTTTTATGAAAAATTTGATATCACTCTTCCACATGGAATTTATGTAAATCCTCACGAACTAGTACCTAGAGCCACAATGGATGTAGGCCTATATCACGTTTGGAAATTAACAAAGAAAGAACATGGCAAATGCGAGATATGAATTTGTCACAGCTTAGTATTAAATGTAAGGTCTCATGGGTTGTAAGGTCATGTGGTTTGTTAAATAGTAGTAAAGTTTCACCAGAATCTGTTGTTTCCACCTTTAAGGACAGAATATTCTTGAAAATGGAGGCAGGAAATTCCTCCAGTCTACTGTTCCCCATTTAGTAAATCACATTTCGTGTCAGTGAAGACTGAAAACTTAACAAATGGAATACACAACACCAAATTACGATTACGTTCATTAGAATAACAATGACATGTGTGCTTCTACAACGAAGCTGACGGTATATCAGTAAGGTCACCGGCGACATTCCCAAGAACACCTCAGTGTGTGCATATAGCGAGCTGTTCCTTAATTATTAATCTTGAGCTAATATTGCTAGGCTGATGAAATGAAGAAGGCTCCGGTGGAAAGGACGTGTTCCACACAAGGGGATGTGACATACGCATACAGAATTTTGGTCTGAAAACCTCAAAGGAAAATATAACCGGGAGGAGACAGTTGTAGGTGTGTAGAATGTATTATAATGAATCTTGTTAATGAAACAGTGTATTAAGCGCTAGATTAAACCCCATGAGCTCAGAACGGACTTAAGAGACGAGCTCTTTAATCAATACAGCATGAAATTTATGTTTTCATTATTTCGAGGAATTTTTTGACCATATGAAGAAATATGAAGTTTTAAATTATGCTGTCTACTTCCCAGGTACGAGCCTGAACATAAAACACTTCACGATAACCGTAAACCACATGTCTGTACTGCAGCTGGAATAATGTAGTTGGTACGGCGACTGCGTAATGGGCTACACAACAGCAGAACCGTCTTTCGATTTCGGGCAATGACAAGAAACGTTTCTCTTTTCCAAAACGTGAAGATCTGGTTTCAGGTCCTTCCAGCTTTATGGTGAATATTTACGAATGATCTTTCCTCAGGCTAATGTGGCTGGAGCGTGAACTTGTAAACACACCTCAGTCTAGTACTGAAGTTCAGAACGAGTGGGAATATAATTTTACTCCCACAGCTGCCTTCATGGCGCGAACAGGGACAAATTTACGTAATCATGTAAACATATAATTATTATCCTTCTTCGCAGGCCAAAACAGGTCTATCACGGCCTAACTCGCGAAGGATCATGATGATGATGATGATGATGATGATTCTTTACTTCGCATTTTTGCATAAACGTCACTAACTTCAAAACTGCTAGTACAACCATTGTGCTGAAGATTACAAACTTTAGAACCTTTGCATTTTTAGTCGCTTCCTCTCACAGACAGTACCGAACGCATAAAGAAACAAAATGTGAGGGTGTTGTTAGCATTGTTTCTTCGTACTCGGTACGTCCCGATATCGAAAGATAACAATCAGACCAGTGAAACAGAGAAGTCTCTTTGCCTTGCTTCAGGAAACCCAAGCAAATCCCGTAACAGTATATAAAGGTAAGGCCACAAACACTTCATGCCACAATATTTATACTTAACTATTCACATGTTATTATCGACATAATCTTATGCTCTATGAAGCGTCGCTTAACCAAAATAAAGGTAACAAAAAAAATTTAAACAGAACAGCATTCCAGTTGGAATATAATATATTATTTTATGCGCTACGCCATCTGGCTAAAACGCGAGGATATATCCAAAGGGTGTAACGACAAGAGGTCAGCGTAAGTGTCTTTTCTGCATGAAAGTGAAGCACTGGATTCCTGCGAAAATTTTGTACCTACACGGAATCACATCACAGTAGACTGTATTCTTTTTATTCACAGATCCGCGAACCCTAAACATAACACACTTAATCTGCTTTTAGTAAAGACAATTAAGTTCAATAATATAACTTATAACACGTGTTTAAAGAGTGGATTCCTGTAGAACGTTTCGACCCTAGTTGGTAATACCTGTTCTGTGACTCAGAGTATGATATCAGGGGATATCAGGGGAACAGCAGACAATGGCTACTATGCCGCAAGACGAATTTCCTCGGAAGCCGCAGCGTGCTCCTCAAACAATTCGACCCTCTTCCCCCACCCACCCC
>Ga0123357_10003325_pt1 | contig 18384 bp, 7 predicted proteins | sample TergutEmb28metaG_FD_89873 | JGI IMG/M metagenome (GOLD analysis project Ga0123357, IMG submission 89873) | Embiratermes neotenicus P4 segment gut microbial communities from Petit-Saut dam, French Guiana - Emb289 P4 | ecosystem: Host-associated > Arthropoda: Insects > Digestive system > Gut ... | reverse complement strand
CAGCCTCGTGAGGTCAAACTGAGGAGCTACTTGAATAAAAAAAGTAGCGGCTCCAGGTTCAGAAAACAGAGATTAACGGCCGTGGGGACCCGTTGCGCTAACCACGTGACACCCCTCTATCCGAAAAAGTTGGCACTAACTTCGCCTACCGGCGGGGGCCGCTCTGTCGGTATGGTTCGCTCGCGGACTAAAGCCACGTAGTTTAGTTTAGTCCTTGTGAACTATGTGTGTTTATTTACTAATATTTCCAGTACCTCAGAGTATTATCCAGTGGTTAAATAATAGCAAGTAGCAAACTGACACAAGTGTGGAAGTATAAAATAATGGCCTAATTTGAGGATCCAAGCGGTTTCTTTTCTGAAGAAATTGAGACAATCAATGGAAACTTCATTTTATGTAGCTACATTGGGGCAAATATTAACCTCGCAACAACTGAGAGCGGAGAAGAAGGGGAAGACGATAGCGATAAGGGTGATGATGATGATGGAGACGGTGACTTGTATCTGATATTTCAGTCAGTAAGGAGACTGTCTATTGGCTGGAAGATCCGGGGTTCGTTTCTACGCATGACAGAAAACGCGCTCTTCGTCACGGAGTCCAGACTGGTTTACAGACAATCTCACATCCTGTCTGATAAACCCAGACCTAAGACAACTAACTCGCGATGCCACGCATTCAACTACAGTTGTGCCAACATTAAAATGGCACGGAGCTTTCCTGTGCTACTTCATGCAGTTCTTAGGAAGGGATTATATCGATACGTCGAAGTAACCTTAACTAACGTAGGCGTTCCTCCGACATGTTATGCGGCGTAGGCTGGCAATTGTTATTTTCAAGGGAAGTATTTACCTGAAAATTAAAAATTTATGTGTCACAAAGAAGTGATGGGTAGGAAAGTATGGGGACTTCACGGCGAGTAGATTGTGATATAAAAATAACTTAGCATGTAAAATACCCGCGTTTCTTAGTAAGAGAAGGAAAATTTAAAACTAATTCCTGTGCCTAGTTCCCAACCATTGCGTAAGAAACGCGTAACTCTCACACTCTTCGGATCGTAGTTACACTGGAGAAGCAAATAGTTCCTCAACACCTTTAAAAGGTAAAGCAGTCCCGTTACAGGCCCGGAGTGACCCAGAGGCTTCCAGGAAGTTAAGATTCCCAGATTTTCGTGAAAACAGCACAGGATGGTGGTAAGGTTGTCAGCCTTATGCACCGGCCGTTTTTACTCCCAGGAAATGCTCCTGGTACTCATTTCTGTTAGAGTCTGAGTCGACCCCAGGGCCATAGTGCGATCGGAAGGATTTTATGTCAATGAAAAATTCCAATGACACCATCTGGAATAGAACCAGCGACCTTCCGATTTTTAGCACAGCACTTTAACCACTGTGCTACCGCGGTCCCCCCTCAACACATTTAAAGCCCCGAAATTTTATTACTTTCTTTACAACACCCCGCCATTCGTCCCTGTCCTAAGCCAGATCAATCTAGTCCAGAAACTCTCATCATATTCATTTAAAACAATTTTTAATATTATCCTCCGCTCTACTTCCAGGTCTTCCACGTTTTCTAGCGAAAATTCTGAATATCTGCCTATACTGCCCCACACTTCCGGTATTCCCAGACCATCTCATCACATATTACACATAAATAATAGCCCGCGATTTAAGAATTCAAGGAGTGATAATTTTAGTTATAACCTTGCATGCTTTTATCATTTCCTGGTGTTTATAGATAATTAATAAGCGTTATCAGTCATTGTTTGTGCAAATACTTGTATTGATATAGTTTATATAGGAACGATTTACGTTCAGTAAGTAAGAATTATTTTTCTCACAAATTTAATGAATAATTTCCGCAGAATGTTTGTTTGTATTCCGTAATGGCGTCTTTAAGTCGAGTTCTTTGAGTTACATTTAATGTGGAGCGTGTTTCCATCTATCGGTAGAGGTGGAAACTAAATGTAGGGTAGGAAGTGTTGAGGAACGACCCTAGATATCGCCCATCTGCCCAGAGGGATTGTATTTAGAGCCCTCATTATTCTCTTCCCTTCCACTCACCCCCTTTCGTTGTAAAGGCCAATATCTTTTAGTCTTCTGATTCCTCCCCTATTTCTTTACAGCCCCCACCCGTACACATCTACCATTTTTTTCTGTAGCTCCAGTAAAAGAAAAAATCAATAATTAATACTGTTTTGGCACGAATTTCGTGATAGAGTACAGCATCATTCGCAACAACATAAGGGGACCGGCTCTTGATTTTCTTTGTTCATTTCACTTCCTTGGAAAACAAAGAATTTTTTTTTCGATTCCCGGGAAGGAAAATGGATTTTTCTCTTCTCAAAATCTACTAGAACCGCTCAACGCCCCAGCCTCGTATTCAGTTGGCACCGGGGGCTTCTTCGCCTGAAGTAATGCTGCCGCGGGCGAGTGGCTAACCACTTATCTTTTGAATCGGCAGAGGTTATTAATGAATGGAGCTATACCTCCTCTCTCCATACTCCTTTGTGACTTGTAGCGAAACAAATATAACATTTTTGTTTTTGCATTCAGTGGTAGATAAGATTAAAGTTAATGCCTTAAGATTCACGTGTCACTGTAAATATTAGGTTGTTATTGAGACGCGTGTTAGTGCCAGACAGGAATTATCTTTGTTCCACCAATACTTATCAAGTTCGTTTTACAGCTGATCACTTTCGTAAAGAAATGCAAAAAGAATGATAGTTTCTTTTTTTACCAACTTGATACATAAATTCTTTATTTTAATATATTTATTATATCCCTGTACATGTTTCGAGCACTATTATGCTCATCTTCAGGAGGACAATTGTATTTGTACAACATCTGGTATCGTCACTCTCTTTAGGTGACTGTTCAGACCATTCCTCTATATGTTTCGAGCACTATTATGCTCATCTTCAGGAGGACAATTGTATTTGTACAACATCTGGTATCGTCACTCTCTTTAGGTGACTGTTCAGACCACTCCTCTACATGTTTCGAGCACTATTATGGTCATCTTCAAGAGGACGAAATTGTATTAACACAGCATCTGGTATCGTCACTATCTTTGGGTGACTGTTCAGTACGCAGATTAGGAGAGGACTGTATTAATACAATTTTCTCCTCTTGAAGATAAACATAGTAGTGCTCGAAACATGTAGAGGAATATAATAAATGTATTAAAGTAAAGAATTTGTGTTTAAGTTGGTAAAAAGACTATCATTTTATTAGGATGCACGTTCAAAAAGCATAGAAATTTGAAAAAAAGAATGTTAAGTGTAGAATTATTTGGCAGGGATTACAGTTTGTTAAGACAAGAAGTTTAAGGATGATTAAGTGGGCAGCTAATATAGAATGCACGAGTCTCTAATACACACCAAACTTTAGTGTGATACTCTAAAAGAAAGGATTTTTGCTCAAGTGAAAATAATATAAAATAAATCAAGCATAGGTTTTCCAACCCAGAGTCGCTAACCAAGATTCGTCGCGACAGACTTGTGATGGACCGCGAAAATATAAAGATTATAAATCGAACGTCATTGCTGAACTCGTTAAAATGCTTACTGCGAGTGTAAACTAGTTCAATGATATTGCGTCAAAAATCTTAAGTGGTTTTGAGTATTGTGGTTTATTACAAAACTGTAGCTAATTGCTGGGATGCTGACGCGATACTAGTACTGTATCGATTGCAATTACAACGTAATTTAAAAAGTTTTTGGGCACAAACTTTTGAGATTAACTGTCTTCAATTAATAATGTTACGTGAATTTATGAATTGGACTGTTGTGACTCGCTGTAAGTAGTAATGTGAGGCTCTCTCAGTGTGGTGAGAAACATTCAGTCTAGGCAAAATATAGAGGAAACTTTTGCTTAGTTTAGAAACTATCAGCTTCTACAAGAAACAGTTGCTCCATGGTTTTATTCCTTTATTTATTTTATATTGTCCATGCTTCATGAAGGTAGACAACTTGTGGTCAGTGAGATCCAGAAGACATTTTGCTACAACTTATTTTATACCTAGCCTTTGTTTTACACCCGTTTTTTTATGCCATTCTTGATTAAAATCCCGTAACTAATTTACACAATTTAATTTGTGCTCGCTTATTTTCCGGTTCAACGCCTTTTGACTGGCTTCTTTCTATTACGCTAAACCTTTATTTCTGATTTAAATACTATTTCTGATTTACGCCCTTTTTTATTTGCGCCCCTTAAATTTACGCCCATATTTATAAGGAACTCAGCTCAAACGCAAAAGAAGGGCCGGGTGCGCTCTTTGTTCGGAAGTTCTCTACTTTGAAAACCTATAGGAAGGCCTGTTCATTTTCAGAGTTTTGTGGTTCTTACATCTTTGTTGCTGAAGATTCATGTATTCGTGTTTGTTAAGCTATGTGTAATATTCCATAGTTACAGACGCTTCAAGCGTTTCAAATGATTTTACTATATTAATATGGACGGACAAAAAATTCAGAAGATATATGAACATTGCTGCTAAGGACAAATTTAAAAGTATTCTTCAACCTAGAGCAGGCCACGAAGACGCAGAGAAGGAGTAAATGTATAGCTCTACTCCTTTATTCACTTTGGCGCTAGATGGGGGTGGGTGTTCAACGCCACGCCCCGGCCGCTTTACACCCGGGATACGTCTGGAACCGAGGGCCGTTGTGGACGGATGTGGAAAATCTCGCCCACAACTGGATTCGATCCCCAGAAAGTCCAGCCCGTAGCGAGTCGTTATGTAGACTGAAGATAAAGGCAGTAGAGTAAAACGAATCGTCGGAAAATATTTGCCAGTTGTACTTGGTCTCCCGTTTGACTCCATAAGGTACCTAACAATGCCTGAATAACGACTTAAAATAGTCAATCCTGTGATCGACACTTATACACGTATTTTTCCTTCCTTCAGTACTGGTTCTCACCTTCTTACCTGCATTAAGGCAAGTTTTTCTTAAAATAGCTAGTTATGAAGCACTATGTATAATATACACAAATCACAATCTTACTTTATTCTAGGAAATGAGGGGTTTTGTCACACCACATTATCGTGTATATTCTAAGCATATTCCAAAATAACTTATGCTTCTTGTTTCCGAAAATGGTCTAATACTATATGGTGAGGTAAATTCAGTCACAAATACAACTATAAATATGTGGCTAAATGATGGTGTTTATTAGCAATGGAAAAAACTAAATGTTTCGCCCTATAGCGGCCATTTTCAGGTTTTGACAACTTTCTTGCTAAAAGAGTTTTATATAATATGTCTAAACCGCGTGGTGATGTTGAGATCTCATCATCATTTTACGTAAAATGATGATGAGATCTCAACATCACCACGCGGTTTAGGTATATTATGCAAAACTCTTTTAGCAAGAAAGCTGTCAAAACCTGAAGATGGCCGCTATAGGGCGAAACATGTAGTTTTTTTCCATTGTTAATAAACATAATCATTTAGCCATATATTTATAGTTGTATTTTTGACTGAATTTACCTCACCATATAGTTTAAACACACAACGAGGATGGCACACCTCAGAATGTTCTAATATATCTAACAATTTTTATAATTTATACATTTTACTTTAGTGCCCTATTTACTTTTATTTACCAGTGACTTCGCAAGTGACGTTGAAGTTTCAGCTTTTGAATGTGGTGAAATATTAGCGGAAGCATATTTGCACTGCATACCAGTAAGTGATGTAGAAGTATCAAATAATACACTTTTCAAAACTGACCCGCAAGGAGAAATTGATACTGCCTAGTAATTGAAGTTATGGATATTAAACTGAGTTTGAGGTATGCCGGTAATTCCAACCACCGTATAGATAAGTGTGTGCCTTTCTTTTGTTAGAATACACTGGATTAGATGAAGATATTAATTTTAACTTATTATTATTGATTCTGTTTGGTCGAAGAAATCTCAGGTTTTAGTTTGTTTCTGAGATGCATTTCTGAGTTTAGGTGCTAAGTTACAATTTATTTGTGATTCTTTTTAAGTACTTCATACTAAAGGTTTAACGGTTTACTTCTGCTCCACGTCCTCTTTTCACAACGCCAGAATTCGTGACAATTGTATCTGATAGTTTCACAGCACAACCAAAGAACCCGGAACTCTATAGCAAACAGGAATTGAAAGAGACGTGTTTAGAACAGCTTTTATGCGCAGGTGTACTGGTTTTTTATTAAATATTTGAATAAAGGCTGCCTGGAGAATATCTGTAGACAGCAAATATTTTTCTATCAATAACGTTCAAAATTGTCCCCAAAATGTACCAAATTTTAGATAAGCAAATAGGAAAACATAACGTTAAGATGTTAAACAGAACGGATGTGAGACGTGAATGACACAGTCCTAAATTCATCTTTTATAACTGTGCTGTTATCAGGTATTCTGCTATCAAAATGGAAGGAAATTCAACAGAATTGAATGCGCGAGAAAGGACGGACACATACGCACGTAAATGTTTGCTTTAATCTAATCTGACAGAAGACGGACTTATGTACAAATTAACCGTTAAAACGAAATCCCCGTGTGGTTTGTGTGAAAGCTAACCAAATACGTGTATTGAATATCAAAATATACGAACATACTCTAACGACAAGCCTGTACATAGATATCCATTAATTTTCTTATAAAAGTACAATAGTAAATAACGGAGATCGGTTATTTTTTTTTTTTGGTCTACGTTTCATTCAGTGACACTGCATATTTACTTTTTCATGAATTTCGGGACTCTTTAATGGTCATATATTTACAGAGGGCAGGGAAGAGTTGTAATATCGCGAGAAACCCGTTAGCACACTGACCTACACCAATGATGTCATTATGGCCGGCAAGAAACATTCATCATTGCTCGGAGAGTCATTAAGCAGAGTGGGGCAGGTCAAGAAACTGCGACAAGGACATCGCCTCTCCTGGGACCAATGTTACGTCAGGTGTTAGACAGTTTGCTTATAGAATCTATATGAGCGTCAGTGTGGCTACCGACCATCCTTAAAATGCAACAGCGCACCACTTTCATTAAAACCAGAAGTTTATTATATCACTTGCATTTGACCGGACTGATCCTGTCCTAAGCCAGATAAATCCAGTCACGTTCTCTTCCTATTTCTATAAGATTAATACTAAATTAAATATTAGCATAGCGATCTCTCCTCTTTAGGTTGTTTCGAGAGAAAACTCTCTTTTTGTCACTTAGCTTAGCTAACATTAAACTAACACTATCCTTCTATTAAGTAACAGGACTTCAACGTCATCAATCTCCTTCGGGAAATGTTAATTTCAAATCTTACAGCCTTGCATTTTCTTCCTTTCTGTGCGTGCTACATGCGTTTCGCTTCTCATCTTTCTTGAGATCATGCCCGCAAGTAATGTAGGGCGAAGCGTATTAATTTGAAGCTTCTTCATTGTACAAATTTCTCATTCCTTATTCCTTATGTCAGTTCAAATCCCTCCTCCCAGATACAAATATACTCTTCAGCACTATCCTTAAACATTCAAATTTAAGAAACAAAATTTTTGTTAAAACTGAAGAGATATCTGGAAGAAAACACTGCAATTTTCTGGGTTATTACACACTCTGTCTTCAGGATGACCCCACCTGAACCCAATTCAGTCCCACTAAGTATGATCGTAAGTTCGTTTGTGCGGAAAGTCGGAACAAACGTATGACTCTGAACGGTGTAAAACAATTAACACTTGAAAGAATTGAACATTTTCGATACTACCATTTCATGTGTATATTTTCTGGGTTTCGCTGTTTCCATTCTTTGGTCTTCACGGTCACCGACGGACAGAAATATCTATTTATTCAAAACTTCTTGCTGTTACAGAGAAGTTACTTAATAAACAGCAGCAAACCATAAAGCTTGACTGCACTCTGTGAAATAAACTTAGGACTCAATCACAACTAATTTAGTGTCTGGGAAAGACGTAATGTCTACGTTTCTTATTTCCGTTCATTTCATTTTACTTCACGTCATTCAGTTTTAAGCTTGTCTTACATATTTCATGAGAGAAATAAATTAAAATGGAAATTAAATAATATTTTGTATTAGCAAATTTCGCTTGGCATTCTGTTAAATTCAAAAGGAAGTGACGTATGCGGAGGAAACTGTGAGGAGTGGTGACGGACATGTGGGTGACAAAGAACAGAAAGGCAATGGAATGTTGGGGATAACTTGTGGGACAATAATACAAAAAAAAAAGAATAAGCAAAAGAAAAGGGAAGAAGACTGAAATAAGAAAAAGGACGACAAGGAAATTTTAGACGTCAGTCTTAGAGCGGAAGTAATGGATGTCATTGTGTGTGTGTGTGTGCGTGTGTGTATGTGTGCGTGTGCGTGCGTGTGCGTGTGCGTGTGTGTGCGTGTGTGTATGTGTGTGTGCGTGTGTGTGTGTGTGTGTGTGTGTGTGCGTGTGTGTGCGTGTGTGTGTGTGCTTGTGTGTGCGTGTGTGTGTGTGCGTGTGTGTGTGTATGTGTGTGCGCGTTTATTATATCTACTCTAGTCTTCTCTTATATTACCAACCCTCGACAACATCGCCTGAATAATATTTGGTGAAACATACTGATTGAGTCCCTTCTCAATGAGAAATTTTCTATGGTTTCCTGCTCGAAATATTTTTTTAATATAATTCAACTTAAGGATTTAATGGTTATTCTCTCTCAACCATGACAGATGAAATGAAATAAGAAACTCAAAATAGGCGACATAAAAATAAAGAGTTAGAAGAGTTTTATAAAGTATCGTATAAGAAGCTGGACCGAAAGAATTGTCAGGCACATAACACTTCTCTGATGGCTGCATTGGAAATAGAGTTTGGAATAAGTTCCACATTACTTGGACCACTAATTACCTTCATGCATAAGTCGCATACTTACATAAGATAATCTAATGATCTAAACTCAAAGACATTAATGTATGTGCCATGTTTTTTAGTCTACTTGAAGCAAACCTTTTTTTTTACCGTAATCTTGTTAGTGGCTTGCATCTTTAAAATGGACGAAGTAACACCTTCAGTCTCTGGACAGAGAGCTTGATAGATAAGAAAATGTGGCTGAAATGATAATATTTCTCATGTTATTCGGTAGCTATTCCGTTCTATTCTCGACATCGACTATCCCAACTGCGAATCTCTCTCCCTCCTTTCAGACACATCTCTGAGTTAGGCTGTTGTCTTTGCAGTTGTCCAGTCTTATTATCATCCAGTAATTTTACGCTACATATTTTGAGTTGTTCACTGGGTCGTTGACTCTTTAACGAGAAGTAGTAGTAGTCATATACCACCTGACGTACAACTACAAAATTCGATATTACTACTAAAGAATTTAAATTGGTTTTGGATAGGGAAAGGTAATTTTTATTAAGGTCATTTAGCACTACTTACTTCATAATCTAAATATTTATTTTTATTTTTCGTGTCAGGTAAACACGACACTTTTGCGTGTTATTCATATCAGCTTTGAATATGGTTAAGGGAAATGGAGACTAGAGAAAAATTTTGGCGCTGCCCTACAGACTGATTTTTTTCACTGCAGTAAGTGATGCTGCTATCTAGTGGTAACTTCTCTAACTAATATGAACTGTGTTTGTGTGACATGCACGTAGTCATAACAAATATCCTGCATGAATAGAGAGAATGGAATTCGCAAACTTTTTTTATCATTTCCATTATTTTAATTCTTTGTTCCGTTCCTTTTCCCTTTCCGTCTTTCATTCTTTTTTCGGTTTCCTCCTGTTTCTTTCTTAGTTACTTTATATCTCCTTTCTTTGTGAGGCTACAAAAGCTGCTCTCAGCTGTCAGCATTAGACTGTAGCAAAAGCAAGCCTGAGAACCAGCCAAGATTCTTTTTTAGATTTGTTGGACTCCAATCCCACTGGTACCGCAGCGTGCAGTTTTTCAGCACAAGTCATTAATCAAAAAAGCAAAGGAATAGCGAGCAGTAGACACTGCAGACCTGTGCAGCAGACCGCTCTTTTCTGTTGGGGATCTTTTCCTTCCCCTTTCGCTGCCTGTTTACAATTCTCCCAGCCGTCATTATGCTTTCGGCTCTGCTCCTGACCTACCTTCATATCAGCACTGGAATGCCAATCTTCTGACCCCACTTCCTACGATCGGTATTTTGCCACTTTTATTTGGTAACTGTACCAGTGTAATGATCGTAATTCCAGAGAAGTGAGAAGAAGCATGTTTCTCTCGCACAATACGCTGGTTTTCTTGGTGCTCTGTAGGAGTTTGTGAGATTGCATTCCTCTTTTCTCGTTATTATAGACCTACTCCAAATAGCCAAGTGTGTAAGAATTCTTTTGGACATAATTTGTTGTTTATATTACGGTTATTTTTAATACCAATCGAAATATAACACATGTATACAAATCTTTACAGCATTCCGCTTACTACATCCATAGGTTTTTCAAGAAGCCAGTACACATAAGGTGACACTTCACAGTTACATAAATGGAGAACCAGTCACAGTATTATTTTCTGTAATAATTCGTACGTAGGAGACATATTAACAAAAATGAACAGGGAAATCACAACTGGGTCTACACGGAATTTACATCATACTATCATGCAGTTTCCATGTTTTATTGATTTCCGCATTATTTTATGCCTCTGTTACTTTCAAAGAGTTTCGTTCGCATTTAAGTAACACGTAAGTTAAAGACATGTTAACACAATGGACGAAAGCACTGGCGGCGGAATGTACGCCTTGAATGCACAGTGTCTGGGCTGTTTTAAGTCGTATTTTTATTACATGGGTGTCAAGCCGAGCTCGATGACGGATCTGTACACCACAAAACCAAGCATCTAAACCCCTGTCACATGTATCCTTTAAACTTAGTAGCAGGGCATATTTTACCACTTTAAACCTGTAATAGAGTTACACAGCAAGACTAAGTAATCTTCCTTTGAACTTTGTACGAAAAGGAACTCGGTTTGCATGCATAATGAGAATGAAGTACGTAATCGACTGTTAAGATGGGAGGCTGCTGGAAGCAGTGGCCATAAAAATTGATGCTTTCAGCTCTCGATTATTCCATAATTCCTGATCATGGCCTCTGTTTCCTGTCACTCTATTTACTCTCCCCAAATAAGTACACCATTACCTTCATGTTTGCACCGTGTATCATCAACATATAAATATTTTATTGTCCAAATTATGAACAATTATATATGTAGATAGAATTAAAATTATAAAATATTTAAAAGTACTCCAACATGTTTCGGATCACAGAGGATCCATCATCAGGGAGCTTTGTACAGTACCTGGCTAAAATTACAGGAATGGTTCTATCGTGTCCGTTGGCATGGACGTGATCGGTGTTATGGCAGCATACGCTGCCATAACACCGATCACGTCCATGCCAACGGACACGATAGAACCATTTCTGTAATTTTAGCCAGGTACTGTACAAAGCTCCCTGATGATGGATCCTCTGTGATCCGAAACATGTTGGAGTACTTTTAAATATTTTATAATTTTAATTCTATCTACATATTATATAATTGTTCATAAGTTGGAAAATAATATATTTACACACCATTATCGTTGAAAGTTCTGACGGGATAAGGCAATTTTAACCAACTTCGTGAAATATAATCCTTTATAAGGTGGAATCTTTTATTCTCACGGCAGTTTTGGCGAAGATTCACGCCTTCTGGGGTTTTATGCTCTCTTTGTGTGAGTAGTACATACGTAAGAACGTTTTGATATTGACGTGATTACGCTATTATTAACAGCAAAATGAAATTCAATATTTTTTGTTTCAAAATAGAAACATGTGTTATAGAAAAAGGTGAAGAGGGATTGTACGGAAAAAAAATTGAAAGCAATTCGTAACGACATAGAAAATGTACGTGAGACGTAACATTGAAGCAAGTCCGCAGTTCCCCATACATTTAATCAAGAGTGGTCACACATTGGTTATTATTCATAGAAAATTTTATACGTGTTTGTAATTCTGTTACTATTATTAGTGCTTCTTATAATATTTCTGTGTAAAGCCTATCATTTATGAGCCTACCTTGATTTTGTTTAAGTTAGATTTATCGTTAACATATGAATTTAAATCGTCGCCCACTCGACCTATCTTAACTGTTTTCTTTAAAAATCATATTTCACACAATGTTTGTATAAGCATAATTACCTTTCTTGTTTTTAAGCTTTCGCCGTGTTCTGAATGTAATTTGTTCCTTTTTGGGTAATTCCCTGGCGTCTGAGTTCTAATTGCCGACGTTTCGGAACTCACTATCGGTTCCGTCTTCATAGGCAGGTGAATGAAGTATGAAGTACTTCATTCACTTGCCTATGAAGATGGAACCGATAGTGAGTTCCGAAACGTCGGCAATTAAAACTCAGACGCCGGGGAATTACCCAAAAGGGAACAAATTACACGCATAATTATCTATATACAGAATTATATATATTTAAATGTAATTAGTACATATTAAGATTGTGGTTTTATTGTTGGTCTTAACTGTGCAACATGCAAATTGCGTGAAGAAATAAGTCAGATAAATTTCGACGACTGTCAATTTTTCCATCATGGTATCTATTAATATCGAAGGCAACTACAATAACAACTGTAACGAAAATAGTCGTAAATTACGCAAGACTTCGGGTACAGTGCCGGATATATTTGTACGATCTTAATCTGACTTGAATTTGGTAGACAAATTTTAATAAAACCCACGGTGAAAAATCTCACTAAAATCCATTCAGAGATAACTCAATTGTTTCATGCAAAAGGTTGGACAGACATTACTAAAACAATAGCCCTTCTCTGAAACCGTAAGAACACACCCTAAATGAGTGGGAAGTGATTGATATTGGTGAGAGGAATTTAAGGAAATAGGTAAAATTCTTAGAGGGGAGGTATCTATCCCGCAAAAAGTCCTCTATTAATAGAGAATCATCCCACTTACTTACTTACTTACTGCATGGTGCAGAGTCCTTCTTGAGAAGCTAACTGGTTTGCAGCTAGTCAAGAAATTCCCCGCATTTCACGGAACCCGAAGGTTCATTGCCGCACTTACAAGCGTCCGGCACCTGTCTCTATCCTGGGCCAGCTCAATCGAGTCCATACACCCATATCCCACCTCCTGGAGATCCATCCTAATATTATCCACCCATCTACGCCTAGGACTCCCCAGTAGTCTCTTTCCCTCCGGCTTCCCCATCAAGAACCTATACACCACCCTCTCCTCACCTATACGCGCCACATGCCCAGCCCATCTCATTCTTCTCGATTTCATCACCCACACAATATTGGGTGAGGAGTACTGATCATTTAGCTCGTCGTTATGCAATCTACTCCATTCCTCCTTACCTCGTCCCTCCTAGATACAAATTTTCTCCTCAACACCAGGTTCTAAAACACTCTCAGCTTCCTTTTCTCCCGCAATGTCAATGACCAAGTTTCACACCCATACAAAACAACAGGCAAAATTATGGCTCTATATATCTTAATCTTTAAATTTTTGGATAGCAATCTAGAAGACAAAAGATCCTGCACCGAATGATAGCAAGCATTTCCTAACCTCCATCTGCTCGTAATTTCTTCCGGAATAGAATTTTGATGTGTTAAAATTGTTCCCAAATATTTAAACTCAGAGAATCATCCCACAGGTATTTTATTTTACATTCCATGAAATAAACATTTTGCCGTTTCACGTTGTTTTGAGAGATCCTTTTGCTTTTATCCTTATGTTGAAGCATTTTCAGGAAGCCAAGAAACTGATTCACCCTATCTGACCCATCAAATTGAACAGCGTAACAACCTACAAGACTTTAATGTTCGTACTTAAGCAGGTTATAGTCGCTAACGTCATCAAGATTTTCCTGATCTCCTGCTTAACCGGACAATGATCGACTTCGCCAAGATCTGCGGCCTGTCCTATCCCAATCCAGCTTAATTCATTTCACAGACCAATATAATTTTCGTCACGACTCGTTTTAATAAAATCCTCCCATCTGCTTTTAGGTTTTGCGAGGTTTCTCTTCCACCTTTACTGAATAAAGTTCTCAATTCGTTTTTCATCGTCTTCCAAGCTAAGTGTGTGGTCCATTTTATTCTCCTAGATCTCATCACTTTAATCTTGTGTGGTTTGGAGTAAATAAAATGAAACTCCTCATTATGCAATTTTCTCCAACCTGCTGCTATTTACGGCCTTGTAGTTCCCAATTACTTCTGCATACTCAACGTTATTTCCAACAGATGTTCTTTTCTTCCTACATTCGTCATTGCCACTTGAGACTCTTTTCCACTTTCGTTAAAATTCCCACATTAGGCCTAATTAAGCAATACTTTCCTTTCTGTGTCATGACCTTCTGTACCACATATATTCATAAACATAAGGTTCAGGTTTGTCAGTAAAAAACTGCTTTCATTGGAATCTAAATAGACCTTAAAATATTATACTTAAGAAGGTGTGTGCTTGTGTAGCTTAGGCTTCGATTTGTTTACTTAGACTCTTCTAAGAGTATTAAAAAGCTGCCGAACCAGAAGTGTAGGTTCGTGTTTGTTTGAATACGACGTATTCACATTTGCTGTGGGTTTTAAGCCATTAGAAGAAGGACCTTGGTCTTTATTTATTTAGGAAAAGAGACAGACAGGTGACCTGTGGTTACTGAGCGTCTACCACGAAGAAGACGTGGCTTGAAATCTTGCCCATTCTTCAGTACAAGACTAACGGGTTGCAGAGACGGAGTATTCAGTGTTGTACCTTGCACCAAAATTAATTCCTTTTACGAGTGTTTATAAAATTGGAGTTATTTCTTCACTCGTTTCGCGTGTCTGTCTACCCTGTAATTGTGGACAGTTGCTGGGACACGTGATATGGCAGTGATGGGCGTAAGTGACCGTTCAGTATGTATCACGACCTCTGTGTGTGGGCTAGACTTAGTTGTTGCACTAAAGACAGTAATTATTTACCAATTCGTTTTAAGCCTGACAAAGAACTGTACCTAAAAATCCGTAAGAATTTATTCTCGCCTAATATCCTTCCTCTATTAAATAAGTCAGCTTCACGTTAGATTGATTCTTCTTTATTTAAAATTATATATAAAGTCATTCATATTTTATGGTTGTAAGATACATAGAAAATTATACTTATTTCAGTATTCTGTTTTGTAGGATTCTTTAAGAAGGTACAGTGTTTTTTAATTGCATTAACCTTTTATGAATGAAATGACGAAAAATTATGTGCCGTAATATTTATTTCTACTCCGCCGAATTCTGCTTCGCTATATGTTCTGTGTTTGTGTGTCCGTAAAATTTATAATTTAAAGGTATGACAGCCAGCCCCAGTGTTCGTGCGGTCTAAATCGTAAGTCTACGGCCGCTCGCCTTCTGAGATTGTTGGTTCGAACCCCACCGGTGGCATGGACGTTTGTCTGTTTTGAGTGTTGTGTTTGTTGTAAGGTAGATATCTCTGCGACGAGCTGATCACTCGTCCAGAGGAGTCCTACCGACTGTGGTGCGTCGCTGTGTGTGATCTAGAACCTCGTGAATTTAGAGGCCCTGGCCCACTGGGGGCTGTCGCGACAAAAACAAGCAGACAAACAAAGTTATGGCAAGTTTCAAAAGCCAGAAGAAGTTTCTCTTTAACAAAGTCAAATGCGAAATATTTTCAGAAAGCTACCTTTTTTAGGCTGGAGTGCAGCGTGATTGAAAGCTTCGAAGATTAAATTTATTCTTAGATATAGGTACAAATTCAGTTCCTGGGGCACGGAAAACAATTACCTCCGTTATAAAGACCGATCACTTAATGTTATGTAAGGAATTAATTACTACCTGAGAATTATTTAAATACACCGTACAGTTGCGTGCGAAGTTTTTCGTGTTACGACGGGAGGTGCAGGACTTGATTTGCTAATAAAAAATGACGAAATGGACTCGGCTTGTAACACTTGTCAGGAAGGCGAGAATTGCTTACAAAATTTTAATTGTGAAACCCACAGGGATATAGATAATGTTCGAAGTAAAATTTGAACACTGACTTCGTGATGTTGTGGACTGACTATTTGTGACTTCTTCAGGTTGGGGTCCAGCGATGTGCTGTTGTGAGGTTTGTAATGGGGTTGCCGATTGCGTAGTGTAAGAGAAATTTCTTAGTTAGCTGTGCGACTATCAGCTTCCGTAGGAAAACACTGAAATATTGGCTTCAGTTGTTATAAAAAGAAATGTTTGAATTTATTGACTTGATAAATGGGGATGGGTTAGGTTTCCTATAGCTTCAAAATTTTTGCTTAATCCTTGAGGAATTGTACTTGTTTAGCAGAAAGAAAGACCATCGATCGAAGCATTACCACTTCGAACGCTTTTCGCAAAATGGTGAATATTTATAAGAATATCAAGATATAGTTATATTTCCAAAGTATCTCTTGCCTTTGTTGTGTTTATTTTTCTTAATGGTGCTCTATAATCTACATACATAAGGAAGCGTAAAAAACGGGATGTTATGAAAGAGAAAATTTAGTAGACTCTTCATGTTAGTACGAACATGTGCCTTGCTTAGCAGTAAGTTTTATTTTCCTATTGTTCGAAGCTATAAGTGAGGCCTATTTTTCAACGTACAAAGGAAATTTTGTACATGGTGTGGCAAGGGTATTGTTCTCATCTCAAATGTAAATTTAGAAGCTTAAATTTTGCTGCCTTCCAAACTGTACGTCGAAAGGCTTGAATATCTCTAGCAGGAAACGTTTTGAACCTCTTCAGCGTCTTAAAACCCATGCTAAACTTAAATAGTTTCCGTGTGGGAATGTGGCAAATCTGTTTAAAATAAAATGTTAGTGTATATATTGTGTGAGTGGTAACATTAAAAGGCCTCGGATTTTTATAAGCTGTGTGTCTGGCTGTGATCATTCCCATTTGACACTTAACGTGCTTCTCAGAGTCTCGTGTGGACCCGTCCATTGAATGTTTCAGTTTGATCAATACCAGAACTGACGAGAGCGCATCGCAATGCGCCGAGACGCCAGACCGACGTCCGGGTTAAAAAAATTCTTTCGTGTAGAGCGAGAGATGAAGAGAAAGGGAGAAATCCGAGTGAGAATTGTGAGATTCACAACAAAAACACGCTGGGGAATCGAACAGACCATGTTCCTAGGCGAAACGGGGAGATGAACAAGAATTGTTTTTTCCCGTGTGGATTTTTATGGTCAAAACTGATCCCAGACAATTTGATTGACGATACGTATAGTACAGGCTGATTAAAAATGTCATAACTACAGGCGAGTGTGTAACAATAATAATAATAATAATAATAATAATAATAATAATAATTCAATTTATTATTTATTTGCCGATATAAATATCTAATGATTGGCTACAAAAACAGCACGATTACAAGAAAAACACACACAATCAAGACAAGAGCAAGACCAGGTCCAAAAGAGACCTTATTGTAATAATAATGATAATTATTATTTCTTTACGTTTTTATTTAATGGAATAATAACCCGTTACAAACACAGCAGAAGTACAAGGAGAAAACAAAATTAAGACAAAGACAAAGCCCAGACTAAAAGACAAATAATAATAGTAATAATAATGATATCAGTGGTAATATTTGTTTTAAAAAGTGACAGATACTTTCGTCTTAAATTTTAGTTTATTAAAACTTATTAAGGCTGTATCCGAAACAGGGCGCATAATTATGTGCCGAGGAACGGAACTCTTGCTCCAAAAGAATATAGTAGAACTCTACTTACCTGGATTAATTGGGACGGCAAGCCATCCGAATATGCAGAAAATCCTGATAATTGGATTTTTTTTGAAAGAAGCCTATATTGGCCGTCTTAATTTCTGCTGTTACTACTTACATTATGTGCCGCTGTCTAAATCTTTCGACCACGCATGATTTGGAATTCTAGAAGCCATAACACTGTACTGTGCTCTATCCACTAACACGTAATTTGTAAGCAAACTAGTTAGGTAGAACTATCGACAAATTTACCCGAAGGGCTAAGCCAATCGGATAATTGACGATCTGGGTAGCCAACCTCCGGGTAAGTGGAGTTTTAATGTATATTACTACGTGACTTCGGCATTGTGTTTATCAGGAAGAAACTTAAGCATTCTCATAAGGTAGACAACCGACGGCCTTGACTGGGATACAGCAGTACGGTACAATTACTCTTTTCCTTACAAAATACAGACCGTCTGACTGTAGGTGTGAGGGTATGTGTCTTGAGAAGTTGTAGCCTCGGAGGTTCTTTTCTCATGGTCATTGTTGATACAGCACATATTCTTCAGAATATATATATATATATATATATATATATATATATATACCTATAAAAATAAATCGGTTTTTTTTTTTTTTTTTACTCAAAGTTTTAAAAAGTGTTTTTTGTGTTTTAATATGATATTTTTTTATATT
>Ga0123357_10003323_pt1 | contig 18385 bp, 17 predicted proteins | sample TergutEmb28metaG_FD_89873 | JGI IMG/M metagenome (GOLD analysis project Ga0123357, IMG submission 89873) | Embiratermes neotenicus P4 segment gut microbial communities from Petit-Saut dam, French Guiana - Emb289 P4 | ecosystem: Host-associated > Arthropoda: Insects > Digestive system > Gut ... | reverse complement strand
GACCTTGTGTTGCGATTGAATAAGAACTATACCGAAACCATAGACGGGATACGCGCCGCACTGATTGATACAGGCAACGGACGCAAAGTACCACTGGAAGAAATTGCCGACGTGGTTTCCGCAGGCGGACCCAATTCCATCAGTCGTGAAAACGTGCAGCGTAGAATTGTTATTTCCGCTAATGTATCGGGCAGGGATATGAAAAGCGTGGTAAACGATATTAAGAAAAATATCAACCAAAACATTCATCTTCCCGAAGGTTATCGTATTGAATACGGCGGACAGTTTGAGAGCGCCGAAAATGCTGCCCGCATACTGTTTGTCGCTTCTATTTTAGCTATTTGTATCATCTTTTTGCTGCTCTACGGCGAGTTCAAAAACCTGACGCTTTCGGCAATCATATTGCTCAATCTTCCTTTAGCCCTCATTGGCGGTGTATTAGCGGTGTATTTCACTTCGGGAATTATCAGTATTCCGTCCATTATAGGATTTATAACTCTGTTCGGAATCGCCACTCGCAACGGGATTTTGCTTATTTCAAAATATAATTATGAATCGGGAATTATGAATTATGAATTACGGGAAACCGTTTTACATGGTTCAATGGACAGGCTAAATCCAATTTTGATGACAGCTCTTACAGCGGCATTAGCGCTTATCCCACTTGTATTTCAGGGTGATAAACCCGGCAATGAAATACAAAGTCCCATGGCAGTCGTGGTGTTGGGCGGATTGTTGACTTCCACGCTGCTGAATATTTATATTGTACCGATTGTGTATGAGATGGTGCAGAAAAAGAAAATGGCAATAACGATTAATAAAGGATAATCCGATAATTTTACATTTTTATACTTCTTTTTTCTCAGAAATTTTTTTATTTAAAAAATAACCTTACCTTTGTTCCGACATTTGAGTTTTTTATGACAGTTTTATTTCTTTTTTCGAGTTTTACTATTCGTTTTAGTTTAAGCCTGCGATAATCCTCATGTGATTTATTAATCAATTTTATTTAATTTTTTATTTTTAAAAATGAACATTTTTGTTGCAGGTTTGAGTTTCAAAGTAAACGATGCCGATTTAGCAAACCTTTTTGAAGAGTATGGAAGCATTACTTCTGCAAAAGTTATTACCGATCGTCAATCCGGAAGATCCAAAGGATACGGATTTGTAGAAATTGCCGATGATGAAGCCGCTGAGAAAGCGATTGCCGAATTAAACGGAGCTGAATATGATGGAAGAACGCTTTCTGTCTCTGAAGCAAAACCACGTGAAGAACGCCCTTCTCGTCCTCGTAATTCGTTTGGAGGAAACCGCGGTGGCGGCGGAGGCGGATATCGTAACAGGTATTAATCTAATTCATTTGTAGAGACGGGGCGCACCTCGTCTCTACCTTTTTTAAACCGGTTTGTTTAACGCAGCTATTGCTGCTTCCCGATCAGCAAAAAGCTGGTTTTTCAGCGTTTCCACCCGCTCGAACCGTTTATCTTCCCTGAGAAATTCGACAAATTCCAATTGAAGCGTTTCGCCGTATAAATCACCTGAAAAATTGAACAGGTGAACTTCAATCCTTTTTTCGCCATCAATCGTTACGGTAGGTCGTTTTCCGACATAAACCATTCCCTCATATTTTCTTTGCTTCCAATAGACATAAGACGCATAAACTCCTTCGCCCGGAATGATTTTGCTTTTATCGTTGACTTCGAGATTTGCAGTTGGAAAACCAATTTGCATTCCCAGATGATTTCCTTCAATAATTTTTCCTTCCAGCCGGTAAAAATAAGAAAGCATTCGGTTCGCTTCTCTCAGGTTTTTATCCAGCAGGCAATTACGGATAAGCGTTGAACTCGCCTGAATATCCGGTAATTCCAGTGCTTGCAGAATTTCCATTCCACATTCGGCGCCGTATTTCACATAATCTTCAAAACCTTCTTCGCGATTTTTACCGAAACGGTGGTCATAGCCGATAAGCAACAGCTTTATCGACCATTCTTTTTTTAATTTTTTCAGAATAAACTCCTTGGCGCTTAATTGAGCGAGTTCCGGCGTAAAATCCAACAGCAAACAATAATCAATTCCGGATAAAGACAGGCGTTCGAGCCGTTCGTCCGGCGTATTGAGTAATTCCGGACGTGACCCGTTTTGAAGGACGCTTTGCGGATATTGAGCAAACGTAATTGCCATGGAAGGGATTTGATGTGCATCAGCCTGTTTCTTCAACTGTTCAAGCAAAAAACAATGTCCTGCATGTACGCCGTCGAAAAAACCGATGGTAGCCGCCACTTCTTTGTTTAATAAAAAGGAATGATTACTGCTGATTATTTCCATATCCTTTGTCTATTCTTAATTATTTGACAGGAATTTTGATTTCCGACGACAACGGATATTTCAGATTTTTCCACGAAGTCAGATATACTTCTGCCGCACCGATACGCAGTTTTGCTTTAATTTTTATGGGAATTCGGTTTTTATCATCGCTCACCCACACTTCGATTGCATTTTTGGATTCGTTAAAATTTGAATCGGAAAAATCCAATGCTATTTTGTAGGTTTTATATTTCAGCTTCTCGCTTTTCTCCACAATTGATTGCCCTTCATTACGAATGGTGACGGTTATCTTGTCCCGTCCGATAAAAACGGTAGCGCTCTCTTCCTGCCCGATTTCCTGCTGTGAAAAGTCGAAGGATCCAATATATGCTATAAGATTCAATATATCATAAGACAAGGTGTTTGAAGAAAGAATCGTATCAAATTTGACTATTTGCTGGGATTCTCGCCTCACGCGAACTTCGGAGTAGGTCGGACTGAATTTATTGAAAAACACTTCTTCTTTGAACTGATAATTTCCTTCGTGGATAGAACGTATATGATACAGCGGACGAAGGTTTTCCGTGATATTGGAACGCAACGTATCCCGTATTTTGAATATTTTGTCGAAAAAAGAAGAGGTCTTGAAATCCATAGTCATGAAGTAGGACTTATTGTCGTTGCGGCTTTTTTCCACGACTTTAAAATTAGCGGCTCCTGCTCTCAGCATGACTAATCCATATTTATAATGAATATCGAACGTCAATTCTTCTTCTCCTTGAAAAGGAAAGTCTGTTGCCTGAATTGAAATCAGCGGTAAGAGAAAGTAGAATGTTAAAAATAATTGCTTCATAAAGTTCATTTTTCTATTACATTGAGGGCATTCTGCCTCCGATTCCGGGAATAGATCGTCCAAGCGGATTGGACGATTGACCGGCGTTCTGCTTATTTTGATTCTGTTGTTGTTGCGTTTTCTTCTGTTGCTTGGCAGCCGGCTTGTTTTTTGTTATTTCTAACGGTTTTTGCTTGTCAACAGGGAATTGTCTGATATCCCAATCCTGATCGTTACTGCTGTATTTGGCAATAGTCAGCGCATCATTGAAATAGTAAACCCTTTCCGGCTGCAGGCGCTCGGCATAATTTCCCGTATCCCATATTCCATTTCCATTCGTATCTTCGGTATAACGCATATAATATTTCCCGGCTTTTAAATCCTCAAATGCTATTTCGCCATCTTTCAACGGCGATTTACACACAACCTTATCGGAACCATCCAATAATTCACCGAATCCGGGACCTTCGGATCCGGTAATTTTCACATAGAGATTTCCGTATTCTTTTTCGGAATTGAATTTAAATGTTGTACCGATGGAATCGTTATATTTATCATAAATACTGAAAAAAGAAGCCGAATCAATGGTAATCCGGTAGGTCTGGTCGTAGGGCCATTCATGGTCAACATAAAACAGGCGTGAATTGAGCGTGTCACGAATAATCGGAAAGTTTTTGTCTTCCCACAAAGTATCCACTTTTTGCTGTATTTTTATTTTAGCGAGATCGGGGTTGCTCACAGGTTCGGAAAAAGTAATTTTTAATGTATCAAAAACTTCCATTACACTTTTTGCCGACAGGTCGATTTTCAGGAAATCGGGTTTTACTACAGTTTCTTTTCCTTTTTTGTTATCTTTCTTTGGCGCTTCCTTGTTTCGCCAGACAAACCGGAGCGTATCCGTAATCGGAACCAGATTGTCTATCGAATCGCTCATCAGGTAGTTTGCTTCTACCCAGATTGTATCTTGTTTATAAATCAACGAATCGGTAATCCAGTAAGTAATATTTTTTTGATCGTTGGAATATTCCGGAATAGACCAGTCGGCTGAAGGAATTTTTTCAATGGAATCTTTCAGCAAATTAAGCGTAGGAGGTAATCCGGCGACAGAATTAAATCTTAAAATCAGTTGACGCCGATCCTCCGCAGGGCGTTCAAATTTGGTAAGATATTGTTTATCCCTGTTTTCTTTAAAAAGAAAGAGCATGGCGTCGTCCGGAATAAACCGATTGTAGTGGACTTCTTTAATTGTATCAATCGTTAAACTGTCGCGGCGAATCGTATCCATACGGATAGCCGGAACAAAATCGGGTATAATCAGCGAATCGGAAAAAGCAATGTCTGTGCCGGGCTGGTCGTATTTATAACCCCGTCTCATATCGTTCAGCGCATAAAGCTTATAGGTGCCGGGCGCTACATTCCGGATCCAAAATTGTCCCTTGTCGTTCGTCACGGAGGTACGGAGAAAAGGGATCGTGGTAAAAGCCGAATCAGCTAAATTAGAATGTAATCCCACAATGATGTTGGGCATCGGCTCTAAATTTTGCGCATTCAGCACGGTGCCGGAAACAACCATCGAATCAACCACATCTCCGGTGGAAAAAGCAAAAGTGAATCCTTCAATTGCATTTTTTTCATTATTATCGGCAATTCCGTTGGTAAAATCGAAAGTGTAGGTTGTATTACTAACCAGCGTATCTTTCAATTCAACCGTCACCTTTTTACCGATAGACTTGATAACCGGCATTCTGCTTTGAGGAGGCGTTATGATTACATTTTTTGACTCAAGTGGAAAGAGATACTCGTTAAAAAGCAACTCAACCTTATTTCCGCTAAAATTGGTGGAATTGGGAGCCGGCTTACTTTGGATAAATACCGGTGGTATCGTATCGTAAGGACCTCCTGTTGGGTTTCCGACACTTGCACAGGAAGGAAAAAGAATGGGGAAAAAAGATAAGGAAAACAGAAATAAAAGCGCTGAAAGAAAGGGGATTACCATTCTATTTATTCGTTTTATGTTTTCTATTCCTTTCATTTCTCTAATATGAATTAATTTTTCAATCCTTATTTAATTCGACTGCAAAAGTACAAAGTTTGATTAATAAAATAACAGGAGTACGACAAAATTCCTAAAAAATGGGCTAACCTTTAATTATTAACCCACTATTTTTGTTATTTCCAAAGAGGTTCTATGTTTAAACTTATCCTCCAAAGTCCCCTTATTTACTAGACAAAGTTTGTTTCCTATTTTTATGCGTTTGTGTGTAGTCTGAAAATTTAATGCTATCTTTGTACAAGACAAATGCTAATTTGGATGTTTATTTATGAATCGGGTAATCAAAATAAAAAAAGGACTTAATATCAATCTTAAAGGCAAACCTCAGGCAATAAAAAAACAGACGGTATTGTCGCAGGATTATACGCTTTTTCCCGATGATTTTCCAGGATTTATTCCAAAAGTAGCTGTGAAACAAGCCGATCCGGTGCAAGTCGGAACTCTTGTCTTGTTTGATAAAAACCGTCCTGAAATTAAAATCGTTTCACCGGTGAGCGGAGAAGTGCTTGCTGTTAACCGTGGCGAAAAGCGGAAATTACTGAGTATTGTTATTCGTTCTGATGGGAAAAATACCGGCGAAAATGTAGGAAAGAAAGAAGTACAGTCGTTATCGCCGGAAACAATTAAGACAATTCTGGCTGAATCGGGAATCATGGTTTTCATTCACCAACGTCCCTACGATATTATTGCTGATCCGAAAGATACACCGCGTGATATTTTTGTTCCCGGATTTTATTCTGCACCATTGGCTCCCGATTTGGATTTTATTCTGGAAAATCAAGAAGACGATTTTCAAGTCGGTTTAGATGTATTGGCAAAACTTACGTCCGGAAAAGTATATCTCGGAATCAGTAAGACGACACGGAGTGTTTGTCTGAAAAATGCTCGGAATGTGGAAACAGTCATCTTTGATGGACCTCATCCTGCCGGCAATGCAGGCGTTCAGGCAAATCACATACGACCGGTAAACAAAGGAGAAATCATCTGGACAATCGATTCGGCGCATGTTTTGTTCATTGGACGTTTGTTTAACAAAGGTGTGATTGATTTCAGCCGTTGGGTAGCGTTGACCGGCTCGGAAATAAAACCGGAAGAAAGAGCTTATTATTCCATGCTTCCGGGCGTCTGTATAGAAGAATTTATAAAAAATCGCACGGAATCCGTCAACGAACATTTGCGATATATCAGCGGCAATGTGTTGACCGGAACTGCGATTGCAAGTGACGGTTCGCTGCATGCCTTCGATAATCAATTGACTGTGATTCCCGAAGGCGACCAAACCCACGAATTTGTCGGCTGGATTGCTCCGGGTTTCAATAAATTTTCGGCAAGCCGCAGTTTTCCGTCTTTTTTCATGAGTCTGTTTTCAAAAAAGGAATATACGCTCGACGCTCGCATCAAAGGCGGTCGCCGTGCAATGATTATGGCGAACGAATGGGACAAGGTTTTCCCGATGGATATTCTTCCGGAATTTTTAATTCGGGCGATTATCACAAGGGATGTAGAAAAAATGGAAAATCTTGGCATTTACGAAGTGGCTCCCGAAGATTTTGCTTTGTGCGAGTTTGTGGATACTTCCAAAATGGAGTTGCAGGCGATTGTCAGAGAAGGGTTGGATTGGCTCTGTAAAGAAATGAAGGATTGATGGGTTATATGAAGCTATTACGAAACTATATCGACAGAATTAGACCGAATTTTGATAAAGGAGGCAAATATTCGATGTTTCACTCGCTGTTTGAAGGTGTGGAATCATTTCTTTTTGTTTCCAACAAAACCTCAAAATCGGGCGTTCACATTCACGACGCCATTGATTCCAAGCGGGTAATGTCCATCGTAGTGATTGCTTTGCTGCCTTGTCTGCTCTTCGGAATGTATAACGCCGGTTATCAACATTATCAGGCAATTGGCGAATCGTCCGGCTTTTGGACAACTTTCCTGTTCGGTTTTTTAGCGGTCATGCCCATTGTAGCGGTTTCCTATATCGTTGGTTTGGGAATTGAATTTACGGTTGCTCAATGGAGAGGACATGAGATTCAGGAAGGTTTTTTAGTTTCCGGTATGTTGATTCCATTGATTGTTCCGATTAATACTCCCTTGTGGATGATTGCATTGGCAACTGCTTTCGCTGTCATTTTCGCCAAAGAAGTTTTTGGCGGAACGGGTTACAATATTTGGAATGTCGCCTTGATTGCCCGCGCTTTTCTTTTTTTTGCCTATCCTGTCAAAATGTCAGGCGAAGCTGCATTTATAAAAACGGGAAGTGTTTTCGGAATAGGAGGCGGACAAGTCATTGACGCTTTTTCAGGCGCTACGCCCTTGGGCGAACTCGAAACGGCTACGGCTTCCATTCAGATTATAGACCCAATCGGTCATCCCTTGCATTATTGGGATTTGTTTATCGGATTGATTCCAGGCTCTATCGGCGAAACGTCCAAATTGTGTATCTTGTTGGGAGCTATTCTTTTATTAGTGACAGGAATAGCGAGTTGGCGAACGATGCTGTCCGTTTTCGCAGGAGGATTATTGACCGTGCTGTTATTCAATGCGATTGGAACAACTCCCGAAATGCAAGTCGATCCCTTGCAGCAATTACTGATGGGTGGATTCGCTTTCGGAGCGGTATTCATGGCAACCGACCCCGTCACTTCCTGTCGCACGGAAACCGGAAAATATATTTTTGGCTTCTTAGTCGGACTTTTTGCAATGTCGGTACGTGTATTGAATCCGGGTTATCCCGAAGGAATGATGTTAGCGATTCTATTTATGAATTCATTTGCTCCTTTGATTGATTATGTTGTGGTAGAGGTAAATATCAAACGAAGATTGAAACGGTTATGAACAAGGAAAGTAATTTATATACAATAATTTACTCGGTGATAATCGTAGTTATAGTCGCCGTGGCGCTCGCTTATACTTCGGAAGCGCTTCATCCATTGCAAGCAAGAAATATTGCCATTGATAAAATTCGCCAACTGTTGACGTCAATTAACATCGAATCCACCCATTCGGACGCCGAACAATTATATAAAAAATACATTGTGGATTCTTATTTGGTTGATTCGCAAGGCGAAAAAGTTTCGGGCGATGCTTTTAAAATCGAATTAGCCGACGAGCTGACAAAACCGGCAGCCGAACGGAAATATCCTGTATTCGAGGCGCTCATTGATGGAAATAAAAAATATATCTTATCCATGCGTGGCGCAGGATTATGGGGACCTGTCTGGGGATTTATTTCTTTGGACGACGATAAGAACACGGTTTACGGCGCTTCGTTTGATCATGAAGCAGAAACGCCGGGTTTGGGCGCTGAAATCAACCAGCCCCATTTTGAACGCGAATTTATCGGAAAGAAATTCTTCAATCCGGAGAATAAATTTGTTTCCATTGCCGTTGTTAAATCAGGAAAACCGGCGCATGGACAGGATTATGTCGATGGTATTTCCGGTGGGACAATCACCAGTCATGGGGTGAATGAAATGTTAAAATCAAGTATTGGAGCGTATGAAATGTTTTTGAGAAAATGAAACCAACTAACAAAGAAATATTCTGCAATCCGCTGAGCAAAAACAATCCGGTGACGGTGCAAATGTTAGGCATCTGTTCGGCGCTCGCGGTAACAAGCAAGCTGGAACCTGCCGTCATCATGGCGGTTTCCGTCACAGCCGTAACGGGTTTTTCCAACCTGATTCTTTCGCTGATGCGCAATACAATTCCGAGCCGTATCCGGATTATTATCCAGTTGGTAGTAGTAGCGGCTTTGGTATCTGTTATCAACGAAATACTTAAGGCATACGTTTACGATGTCAGCAAACAATTGTCGGTATTTATCGGCTTAATCATTACCAATTGCATTGTCATGGGACGTATCGAAGCTTTTGCTTTGGCAAATAAGCCTTTGCCTTCTTTGATAGATGGATTGGGCAACGGATTGGGTTACGGTATCGTTTTGGTATTGGTCGGATTCGTTCGCGAACTGTTCGGCTCCGGTACGCTGTGGGGAAAGGAAATCATTCCGAAATCGTTTTACGATGCCGGATATGAGAACAATGGGTTGGTGATTCTTCCGCCGATGGCGCTGATTATCGTCGCTTGCATTATTTGGATACAGAGGAGGAAAACTGATGAGTGATTATCTAAACATATTCGTTCATTCCATTTTTATGGAGAATATGATTTTCGCATACTTTTTAGGAATGTGCTCATTCTTAGCCATTTCAAAAAATGTGAAAACTGCTTTTGGATTAGGAGTAGCCGTAACTTTTGTATTAGTCATCGCCGTTCCGCTCTGCTACCTACTGGAACATTATGTGTTGAGACATGGCGCTTTGCGATGGTTAGGTCCGGCATTTGACAGTGTGAACCTCAGTTTTCTCAGCTTCATTCTTTTCATCGCTGTTCTTGCATCTGTTGTTCAATTGCTGGAAATGGTTGTTGAACGGTATATGCCCGCTTTGTATCATTCATTGGGTATTTTTCTTCCCCTGATAGCGGTGAATTGCGCCATAATGGGGGCATGCCTTTTCATGCAGCAAAAAAATTTCCCCAACGCAGGAATGGCGACGGTTTACGGATTGGGTTCGGGAATCGGCTGGTTGCTTGCTATCATCGCGATGGCGGCAATCAGGGAAAAGTTGAACTGTTCCGATATTCCCAAACCGCTGAAAGGATTGGGAATTGCATTTATTATCACAGCTTTGATGGGATTTGGATTTATGAGTTTTTCCGGAATAAAAATATAGATTTGCACAATGACAATACTCGTTAGTATCGCCGTTTTTCTTATTCTTATCTTGTTGTTTGTAGGTATTTTACTGCTGGCAAACAGCAAGCTGACTTCTAAGGGGAATGTGAGAATTGTCATCAACGAAGAAAAAGAATTGGAAACGTCACGCGGCGGAAATGTGTTATTGACCTTGCAAACCAAAGGTATTTTTCTTTCAAGCGCTTGCGGCGGTGGAGGCACTTGCGGACAGTGCCGGCTGCAAATTTTCGACGGTGGAGGTGAAATCCTCCCGACCGAAACCGGATTTTTCAGCCGTAAGCAGATTAAAGACCATTGGCGGTTAGGCTGTCAGACGAAAGTCAATAACGATTTGGATATTCGTGTGCCGGAAGAAATTTTCGGCGTAAAAGAATGGGAATGCGAGGTGGTCTCCAATTACAATGTGGCGACTTTTATCAAAGAATTTATCGTGAAGCTGCCTGACGGTGAACACTTGAATTTCAAACCGGGTTCGTACATACAAATCAAAACGCCCCGTTACGAGAGCCCATTTTCTAAATTCAATATCGAGGCTTGTCCGGAAGAAGGGCGCGATGCCAATCGTTTTCGTCCGGAATGGGATAAGTATAAAATGTGGGAATTGGTTGGCAAAAACGAAGAAGAAACGGTTAGAGCTTATTCTATGGCAAATTATCCGGCGGAAGGCGATATTGTGATGCTTAATATCCGCATAGCTACTCCACCTTTCGACCGCGCAGCAGGAAGCTGGAAATCAGGAGTTCCTTCCGGCGTTTGCTCTTCCTATATTTTCGGATTGAACTCCGGCGACAAAGTACAGATTTCAGGTCCTTACGGCGATTTCCATATTTTGGACACGAAACGGGAAATGTTGTATATCGGCGGAGGCGCCGGAATGGCTCCGTTGCGGTCGCAACTGCTGCATCTTTTTCATACACTGAAAACGACCGACCGCAAAATCTCGTATTGGTACGGAGCGCGTTCAAAAAATGAGTTGTTCTATGAAGAAGATTTTCGCCGGATTGAAAAAGAATTTCCGAATTTCCGGTTCAACGTAGCGTTGAGCGAACCTTTGCCCGAAGACAATTGGAAAGGTTATACCGGATTCATTCATCAGGTGATTTTTGATAATTATTTGGCGTATCACGATGCTCCGGAAGATATTGAATACTATATGTGCGGTCCGAAACCAATGGCTGATGCTGTTAAAACGATGCTGGATAATTTGGGAGTTCCGGCGGATATGTTGTTGTTTGATGATTTCGGGTAATTCGAGCCTGTCTCAAATAAGCGCTGATACCAAGCGCTATAATAACTAAACACATAATAATTGCTCCCATAATTTATATCATTTTTTTGTCCCCGAAGAAATAACAGTCAAATAATGAATGAGTTGCTTTCCCAACTCCTTAACATTTGGTACCAAGCCGGGAGCAAACGAGATAACCATATCATGAACCGGAAGGGCATGTTTGTAAAACCCTACTTTAAGCGGAGCATTCACCGATACGAGCATATAAAGCAGCAACAAGTTCTCTTTAAACGTGAAGTCAACCACTAAATCAAACTTTTCATTTGCCAGACTATTGACGATTTGGGCTAATGGCTCGCCTTTCATATCTTTTTCAGTAACAATAGTATAGGAAGTATTTGAATAGTTACCGGAATCTTTTCCGCTTTTGAAAGCAAACGCTTTTATTTTTTTTCCTATTTGTTCCATTTGCCGGATAAAATAGTCTGCATCATCAAAATTTTCCATATCAAACAGCACTAGAACCGATTCTATCTCCATCAGATTGTGATAAGCTTTTTCCCTTTCGGAATGTTTAACTAATCGGTTGATTTTTCTTCTTAGCAAAAACTTATACATATTTATTCTATCATTTTAAGAAATTCGACTTCTGAAATAATTTTTATCCCCATTTTCATGGCTTTTTCCAATTTTGCCGGACCCATATTTTCTCCGGCCAAAATATAACCGGTTTTTGCAGAAACAGATCCGGTATTTTTTCCTCCGTTCTTTTCTATCAAAACTTTATATTCGTCGCGAGAATGGAGCGAAAATGTTCCGCTGATTACGAATGTTTGTCCATTTAATTTATCGGTTTTCCCGGCAATTTCTTCTTCCCTGAGCGTAAATTGCACGCCATAATTCTTTAAACGTTCAACCAACAGGCGATTTGATTCTATGGAGAAATAATCTAAAACGCTGCGGGCAATGACTTCGCCGATTTCGCCTACCTCAATGAGTTGTTCAAAAGAAGCGCTCATTAAATCGTCGATAGAATGAAATGCTTGCGTCAACCGTTTAGCGACCGTTTCGCCCACATAACGGATTCCTAACGCATAAAGCGCTCTTTCGTAAGGAACTGAGCGCGATTCACGGACGCTTTCGATGAAATTGGCTGCCGATTTATCCGCCCAGCGGTCTAACCTCAAAATATCCCTGATTTTCAACTCGTACAGGTCGGCTGCATTTTTTATCAAGCCTGCATTATAGAATTGATTAACCGTTTCCGTGCCAATGTTGATATACATCGCTTTCCGGCTGACAAAATGTTCTACCATTCCTTTGATTTGTGGCGGACAGCCGAAATGGTTCGGACAATAATGGGCAGCTTCTCCTTCTTCCCGCACCAACGGAGTTCCACATTCGGGACAATTTTTGATGAAACGGACTTTGTCGCCAAGCATGAATCGCGCCGCTTTATTGACGCCGGTGATTTTGGGAATAATTTCCCCGCCTTTTTCCACATAACAGAAATCGCCGATATGAATGTCGAAGTTTTCAATGATGTCGGCATTGTGCAAAGAAGCTCGTTTGACAATGGTTCCCGACAATAAGACCGGTTCAAGGTTGGCAACAGGTGTGACGGCTCCGGTTCTTCCTACCTGAAAATCAACGGAATTTAACCGCGTTTCAGCAGATTCGGCTTGGAATTTATAGGCAATTGCCCAGCGCGGCGATTTGGCTGTCCAGCCAAGATTCAATTGCTGGCGGGCTGAGTTGACTTTCAGTACGATTCCGTCGGTGGCAACCGGCAAGTTCTGTCGTTCTTTGTCCCAATAGCGGATAAACTCAAAGACTTCTTCCAACGTTTGACATTTTTTGATAGCGTCCGAAATTTTAAATCCCCAGCTTCCGGCTTTTTTCAAGTTTTCGTAGTGACCGTCGGCAGGAAGATTTTCGCCCAGCAAATAATATAAATAGGAATCCAAGCGACGGGAGGCGACAATCGCAGGATTTTGCAATTTCAATGTTCCCGAAGCGGCATTTCTTGGATTGGCAAAGAGCGGCTCTTCCGATTCTGCACGTTCGCGGTTCAAATCTTCAAAAACAAGCCAGGGCATCAATACTTCGCCGCGTATTTCAAACGAAGCCGGATAATCCGTTCCATGCAGTTTCAACGGAATGCTTTTAATTGTTCTTACGTTGGCTGTTACATCATCGCCACGCACGCCGTCGCCACGTGTGACCGCCCGAACCAACGCTCCATTTTCATAAGTCAGCGAAATAGAAGTGCCGTCGTATTTTAATTCGCAGACAATTTCAAAAGGCTCATTCAGAGATTTTAACGTCCGGTTGTAAAAATCGGTTATTTCGCCTTCCGAATAAGTATTGGAAAGTGAAAGCATCGGATAAACGTGTTCGACCTGAACAAAGTTTTTCGTAATATCACTCCCTACGCGCTGAGTGGGTGAATTGGGGTCGAAATATTCGGGGTTTTCGGTTTCCAACTGTTCCAATTCTTTCAGCAACCGGTCAAACTCAAAATCGCTGACTTCCGGTTTGGAAAGTACATAATAACTGTAATTCAGCTTATCAATCTGTTTTCGCAGCGCTTCAATCCTGTCTTTTATCGTTTCCATTGAAAACTTTCTATCATAACGTGAATATCCTGATTAATATAGGCTAATACCGGAGCAATCGAGTCGCGGTTGTATGCGGTGTCGAAATACAGAGCGCCTCTGAAAAAAGAACTTGTACTGTCGGTAATTACAAACTGAATCGGGCTTGCGGTATTCCCCTGTATTTCGTAAATCAATCCGTAAACTTTTTGTTCGGGGCGACTATAGGCAACTTCCGTAATCCCTTTTGCTTTTTGCTCCTGAAAATAAGCTATTCGCCGGCTTTCTTCCGAAACAACCGGAAAATCCGAAGCGTTTATCCGAAAACAAGTGCAATAAATTTGGGCATTATAACGGAAGTAATTCAAATTAAATTCTATCTTGTTTTTATCTTTTTCGCCGGTCATTTCATTCTTTACTTCTTCCACGCGCGCCTGATTCGAGATACTGCACCTGAAATCCGGAAAACCGGACAAATCAAGATAAACCGGTTCAGGCAAATCAATATAAAAATATCCTTGAGGTTTAGGCGAATAATCCGAAGAACAGGATATTAATAGAGAAGCCATCAGGAGAAAGAACAAAAACTTACTTTTCATTTTTTGTAAACTTAACTTTTAAGATACGTTTTTTATCCATTTCCAGAATCTGAAAAGCGCAGGATTGATATTCAACCACTTCTTTTTTCAAGGGGAAGTCGCCTTTGATTTCCAATATTAATCCTGCCAGCGTATCCACTTCATCCGTCAATTTTCCGAATGATTTGGAATCCAAGCCGGTAGCCCGAAAGAAATCGGTCAGCAATATTTTTGCGTCAAACACGTAAGAACCATCTGCCAAACATATAAATTTTGAATCTTCATCATCGTATTCGTCGCCGATTTCTCCAACAATCTCTTCCAGAATATCTTCCATCGTAACAATTCCGGAAGTTCCTCCAAATTCATCAACCACCACTGCCAAATGGGTTTTCGTAGTACGAAATTCTTCCAGCAAATCGTCGATTTTTTTATTTTCAGGAACGAAAAATGCCGGACGAATCAAACTTTGCCAACGAAATTCGGCATGTTTGTCGAGATAAGGCAGTAAATCCTTGATATACAAAATGCCCTTGATATTGTCCTGATTGTTTACATAAACCGGTATCCGGGAATATCCAACTTCAATCACGTAGCGGACAACTTCTTTGAAACTTGTTTTTATATCCAGATCGGCAACGTCCATTCGGGAAGTCATGATTTCGACAGCCGTTTTATTGTATAGTCCGATAATTCCCTGCAACATTTCTTTCTCTTCGGTCAACTCTCCGGAAGTCAGTTCAAGCGCTTTCGACAATTCATCGACAGATACGTCGCTCGTTTTTTTCTTGGAAAGGAAATTGACAAAACGGGTAGAACTCAGCAGGAGCGAAGATAGCGGACGGGTAATTTTCACCAGTCCGTTCAAAAAGGCAGCCATCTTACGAACCAATGGCAATGAATGGCTTTGAGCATAAATCTTCGGAAGTATTTCGCCAAACAGTAATATCAAAAAAGTTAAAAGTATGATTTCAAAAAGAAAGCCGATTAAAGGAGCATTCGAAAAATCGATCAGTTGGTTTAAGGCGTAACTGGATAAAACGATAACGCCCACGTTCACAAAATTACTCCAGATGAGAATCGTTGCCAACAAACGGTCGGAGTATTTTGAAAGCGATTGAATGGTTTTATCAACAGCCGCTTCACTTTCTTCGATTTCATTTTTTTCTTTTGGGGTAAGGGAAAAAAAAGCAATTTCAGAAGCGGAAATAATTGCGGAAAGGCATAAAAATAATGCGGAAATAAAAAGCGCTATTACCGAGCTTATCGAAATAGCTGAGAAGTGAATGTTTGAGAATAAACCTGAAAACGAATCCGAGTCCAAAATGAAACAATTTAATTAAACTATAATGATGAATCAGCAGGCAGAAAATAACATTCACGCCTGCTGACTCATAATCAATCAGAATGGCAAGTCGTCTTTCTCGTCATCTTGACTTCCCTCCATCGGAGGAAGGGTCGTGGGTGGAACAGGCTGTCTTGCTTCGTTTGGCGCGCCACCGCCAGCAGGAGGTTGAGGAAATGGAGCGGCGTTAGAAGCGCCGTCCTGTTTCCTGTCTAACAATTCCATATTATCCCCCCAAATTTCGGTAATATATCGCTTATTACCTGAGGCGTCGTCATACGAACGCGTCCGGATTTTGCCTTCGATGAAAAGTTTGGAACCTTTCTTCACATACTTTTCGGCAATCTCGGCTAAACCTCTCCATAGAACAATATTGTGCCATTCCGTACGATCGGGGACTTGCGTTCCGTTCGCAGCGGTATAGCCTCTTTCAGTTGTAGCTAATGTGAAATTGGCAACGGCGCCGCCATTGTCAAAATAACGTACTTCAGGGTCTTTCCCCACATTTCCTAATAAAATAATTTTGTTGACTGACATAAAATAAAAAATTTTTTAATGATTAATTAAAGTTTTGATCACGGTACAAATATAGCGACAATAAAATAAATAACAAAACAAAATTAAAAAAAAATGGATCAACGACCAAAGTTGAGGGGGGGGGAGAAGAAAAGGATTAAACTTCTTAAAATTTTCAGAGGGTAAATAATTTGGTAATGTGGTTAATTAGTCGTCAGCTGGCTCATCAATTTTGCGGTTGCTATAAGTCAATTCCCACGCAATTAGCAAAACAACCACTCTAATAACGCCATTGCCGTTGTTTTTTTTCAATCTTTTTGGCATTTCCCCTATTTTTTTGTAACTTTATCCCCGAATTTTCAGAATTATAAATTATGAAAGCATATCAAAAATTTCAAGAATACCTTGAAAACGAGTTAGATGCAATTCGTTCGGCAGGGTTATACAAAGAAGAGCGAATCATTGCATCGCCTCAATCGGTAAAAATCCGGTTAGAATCGGGAGAAGAAGTACTTAACTTCTGTGCAAATAACTATTTAGGTTTATCGGATAACCCCAATTTGATTGCCGCCGCCAATCAGGCGATGGAAAACAGGGGATACGGCATGTCGTCGGTTCGTTTTATCTGCGGAACGCAAGACCTGCATAAACAGTTGGAAGCAACCATTGCGCGGTTCTTCGGAACGGAAGATACCATTTTGTACGCCGCTTGCTTCGACGCCAACGGAGGCGTTTTCGAACCGCTTCTCGATGAAAACGATGCGATTATTTCCGACACATTGAACCATGCTTCAATTATTGATGGCGTGCGTTTATGCAAAGCGGTCAGGTATCGTTATGCCAATGCGAACATGGAAGATTTGAATTCGCAACTGCAAGCGGCTCAACAGCAACGTTTCAGGCTGATTGTTACCGATGGCGTTTTTTCGATGGACGGCAATGTCACGCCTTTGGATCAAATCTATGCTCTTGCCCAGAAATACGATGCGATGGTCATGGTCGATGAATCCCATTCGGCAGGCGTAGTCGGGAAAACCGGACGTGGAACGACCGAACAGTTCAATTTGCGAGGCAAAATAGATATCATCACCGGTACGCTTGGAAAGGCGTTCGGAGGCGCTATCGGCGGTTTCACCACCGGAAGAAAAGAAATTATCGCCATGCTCCGTCAACGTTCGCGACCTTATCTTTTTTCCAATTCAATTCCTCCTTCGGTTGCAGGCGCAGGGATTTATGCTTTCAACTTTTTAGGCAAATCAAATGTTTTGCAGGACAAGTTGCACGAAAACACAAGCTATTTTGTGGATAAAATGCAAAAAGCCGGCTTCGACATTAAACCTACGCAGTCCGCTATTTGTGCCGTCATGCTGTATGACGCCAAACTATCGCAGGATATGGCAGCTCAACTGCTGAAAGAAGGCATTTATGTTACAGGATTTTATTATCCGGTCGTTCCCAAAGGACAGGCGCGTATTCGCGTACAATTGTCGGCGGCGCACGAAACGGAACATTTGGATAAATGTATTGATGCCTTTATAAAAGTAGGGAAAGAATTAAATATTTTAAATAAGTAAGAATTTATGAAAGCTCTTGTTAAACTTCGTCCCGGAAAGGGCATTTGGATAGAAGAAGTTCCGGTTCCAAAAATAGGAGTCAATGATGTATTGATAAAAATAAAAAAGACCGCCATTTGCGGTACCGATTTGCATATTTATAAGTGGGACGAATGGTCGCAGCATACGATTAAAACTCCGATGACTATCGGGCACGAATATGTAGGCGTGATTGCGGATAAAGGACATGGCGTTAAAAATGTCAACGTTGGCGACCGTGTTACCGGCGAAGGGCATATTGCCTGCGGACACTGCCGGAATTGCCGGCGGGGAAAGTTGCATGTCTGTGAAAACTCTATCGGAATAGGAGTAAATCGAGACGGAGCTTTTGCCGAATACCTGAGTTTACCGGTGCAAAATGTGGTGAAACTCGATTCCCGTATCTCCGATGATATGGCTTCCATCATGGATCCTTTTGGAAATGCCACTCATACGGCGCTTTCATTCCCTTTGATCGGCGAAGATGTATTGATTACCGGAGCCGGATTAATCGGTTCAATGGCGACCGCTATTTGCCGTTTTGCAGGAGCGCGCCACATTGTAGTCAGCGATTT